>JGI24796J26693_1000052_pt1 | contig 71470 bp, 59 predicted proteins | sample PinacodermFT_FD_26693 | JGI IMG/M metagenome (IMG submission 26693)
ATACACAAAAATCTCGAAAACGCTACGACACTTCGCTGACACTCCTAAACTCGCAGTTAACCTCATCCATGGATAACTCTTAAAACTGAACCCCTCTGAGCGGTCAGCCATCCGTTTTACTGATGGTTTCCGACAGCAGGCAACTGATGGAAATTAATTCGTCTGAATCAGGATTTTCAGGAATGAAAGAGGCAGTCGAATTCACAAAAGAGGTGCGTTAGACCGCGCTGACTGCGCATAATTTGCATAACATCAGCAAAATATAACAAAATTATGACAAAAACGAAATTAATTTGCATTTTTTATGAAAAAAGGGTATAATACTCACAGGGGGTTTAGTTTTTTTACACCCATGTAACGTGCCAGTATTGACAGCCTGGAGCCAATCTGAAGGGAAATTCTGACATGCGAGTCGAAATGAGATATGGGACCGGAACACTACCGATTGAGATTCCCGAAAAAAATGTAGCCGGGGTTCTTGAAATCTCGGAAAGCGTTCCGCTGTCGGATGGGGATAGAGCCGTACAAGAGTCACTCGCTCAACCCATCGCCTCACCTCCGTTGGCTGAGCTTGCAAAAGGGCGCGAGTCCGCATGTATCGTAATCTCTGACATAACCCGACCTGTGCCGAACAAAGTGATTCTCCCTCCAATACTGGAAACACTTGAACAGACTGGCATCCCACGCGAGAAAATTACCATCCTCATTGCGACGGGTATCCACCGTCCGAATGACGCGGAAGAACTTGAAACCATGGTTGGACGCGACCTCATGGAGAGGTATCGCATCGTCAATCATTTTTCGCAAAAAATAGAGACCCACGCCTATTTAGGCATGACACAGAACGGTACCCCTGTTCACATTAATAAAACCTATCTTGAAGCGGATTTGAAAATTATCACCGGTCTGATTGAGCCACACTTGATGGCGGGTTACTCTGGCGGCAGAAAGGCTATCTGTCCGGGAATCGCCTCAATTGAGACCATGAAGGTGATGCACGGTCCCGAATTGATGGAACACCCAAAATCTTCTGTTGGCATCTTGGAAGGAAATCCGTTTCACTTAGAAGCAACAGAAATCGCGTTGATGGCTGGTGTTGACTTTAATCTGAACGTTGCGATTGACAAGGATCGGCAAATTACAGGGGTTTTCGCAGGCGAAATGGTCGAGTCTCACCGTGTCGGTGCGCAGTTTGTTGAGAAACACGCCAGGGTTACACTCCCCGCAGCGGCAGATGCCGTCGTTGTTTCCAGCGCAGGTTACCCATTAGATGCAACGTTCTATCAAGCCGTCAAAGGCTTGCTGACCGCCGTTGAGATTGTGAAGCAGGGAGGCAGTATCTTGCTTGTTGCGGCATGTAGCGAAGGTATCGGTAGCAAGCCATTTACAGACCTGATTTTCAAGACCGATGATTTAACTGCATTTGTGCAAGGGCTATACAACCCAGCAAACTTTGTCATTGATCAGTGGCAATTAGAAGAGCTGGCAAAGGTTGCCCGGAAGGCAGATATCTATTTCTACACTGATGGGATCCCCTATCATCAACGTGTAAAGTTGTTCGTGCATCCTTTGAAAAGCGCGCAGGAAGGTATCGAAGAAATCCTGACCCGATACGGTGCGGATGCTCAAATTGCAGTGATTCCTGAAGGACCTTATGTTTTAGCTCAGTTAGAAAGGATTTAGCCTAAACAGAAAATAGCGACCAAAATCTCGCCTACCGAGAAACACTCTCGATAAGGTCGAAACTGAGACGAAAGTAGCAAAATGGCAAACTCTATTGTGGCTCTCAGAGCGTATAGGGATGGCTTGCACCTGATTATCAGGCCCCATCTATCCATCGAGGAAGTTGAAGAGGCGATTCAACAGGAAATCTCTCGGATGAATCAACCCTTAATTGGGGCATCTGTGCAGATTGACCTGAAGTGTCCAACCTTGAAAAAGGAGGAAGCGGCATATTTAAAATCCAAACTTCAGGAGACGTACAATCTGACAGTCCGGAGTATTGAAGCACTGGATGAACAGGTGCCTCCGCCTATCGCCGCCGCGCCAACGACGCACGCAATTGCGCAAGCAATGGACACATCGAACAATCGTGAGAGTGAACCTTCAAGGATTATACCGTACACAATTCGCTCGGGACAGACAGAAAATTTCCCCCAAGGGAGCCTCATTATCTATGGCGATGTTAATTCGGGTGCGGAAGTCCGAGCCGGTGGAGATATCGTCGTCCTTGGCGCGTTACGCGGGAACGCGCACGCCGGTATAAACGGCAGGCTTTCGGCTGTGGTCATTGCAATGGATTTAGTGCCTGTACAACTCCAAATCGGTAACTTCATAAGTCGCCGACCCATCAACCAAAAATCCCGAGGGTATCCAGAAATTGCGCGCATCGGGGTAGAAGATGTAATTATTGTTGAAAAATTTGTTAAATTTTAACATAGGAGGTTCGGGTTATGGGAAAAGTAATCGTAGTGACATCAGGAAAAGGGGGCGTTGGAAAAACAACCTCTACTGCCAATTTAGGAACAGCACTCGCACTTCTTGGCAAAACAGCAGTGGTTGTTGACGCAGATGTTGGGCTTCGGAACCTCGATATAGTGATGGGGCTTGAGAGTCGGATTGTCTACACCTCAATGGATGTCATTGATAAGCAATGCGAACTCAGCAAAGCCCTTGTGAAAGATCGACGTGTCGATGGACTGACGCTCCTGGCAGCATCGCAGAAAAACAACAAGGACGACATCCAACCGGAGCAGATGAAAGCAATTTGCGCCAAGTTACGGACGACCCACGATTTCGTGTTGGTTGACTCGCCTGCCGGCATTGAACGCGGGTTCAGCAATGCTTCCGCAGGGGCTGATGAAGCCATCGTCGTCACGACACCCGATGTCTCCGCAATTCGGGATGCCGACAGGATTATAGGGTTGTTGCAACATGCAGGAATTGAACCGATCAACCTCATCCTAAATCGATTCTCGCCACAACTCGTAGGGAATGGTAGCATGATGGACCAAGCCGATGTACTCGATATCCTCAATATCGACCTGATCGGTATTGTTCCTGAAGATAGTGGTGTGATTACTTCCACGAATCGCGGGATACCTTTAGTGTACGAAGACGCTTCCCCGGGATCNCAAGCTTATATGCGTATTGCGCGCCGGCTCACCGGNCAACGCATCCCGATACCTGACTTAGAGGAGAAGGGCTTTCTCTCAAATATTGTCAATTGGTTCACCAGAAATAGATAAGGAGTCTTCTTATGAACATTAGTATAAAACAATTATTCGGACGCAAGCGGAAGTCGAGTAGCATCGCTAAGCAGCGCCTGAAACTTGTCATTACACAAGACAGACTCGACGTTGACGACCGTTTTATGACCAGGTTGCATCATGAGTTAGCAGAAGTGCTGGCAAAGTATTTCGAGTTTTCCGTTAACTCCGTTCAGATGTCGTTGAAACAGGAAGGCAATTCTTACGTACTCGTTGCGGATATTCCTTACAAAAAGTTTCACGACCTCAATCCGAGACAATAACCGTCAACAAAGGGTCACCCGTCAGGAGAGCAAACTTGAGGGAACATCATCTAACGCATCAGAGAATCAATTCCCAAATGGCTTTTGCGACTCCGTCATCGTCATTCGTCGTCGTAATATGGTCGGCACACGCACGGATTGGTGGCACTGCATTTGCCATCGCTATGCCGAAACCCGCTGTCATGAGTAAACTTTCATCATTGTAACTATCACCGAAAGCAATAACTGTCTCCATCGGAATATCAAATCGATTGGCGAGGGCTGTTAGTGCGCGTCCCTTAGCGACCTCTGGATTCATAAACTCAATATATTCTGCTTGGGTCTGCGTGACGTAAAGCTTCTCCGCATAATTGGTTTGAAAATTGTCTAAGAGCGGTTTTAATTTTTCGGGTGTGTGGATGATAAGTAACTTTGTGGGTGTTTCTCCGGCTAATTCGCGTAGGTCGCCTACAGCTGTAGCAGGAACGCCTGTTCTTGCCTCGTAGAGATCGCTCCATGCGTTGCGTTCAGCGACGTAAAGTTCGTCATTCAAACAGAAGTTGAGATGTAAATTCTGCTCAATGCAGTCATTGACGACCGCCATGGCATAATCCGCTGGAACCGGTGTATGATGATACACCTCATTTGTCGTCGCGTGTTGTACCATCCCGCCATTGTAAGAGATAATCGGGTTTTCGAGCCCGATCTGATCGCTGACAGGTTTGATAGAGCGGTGCATCCTGCCGGAGATCAATACCACAAGAATATCTTTTGCGGCAAGCTCCCGAAGCGCGTCTCGGTTTTTTGGTGACAATGTGTGTTCACTATTGAGGAGTGTTCCATCCAAATCGAAAGCCGCTAAACGACAGGGTATTTTCATTAAATTTTCTCCTTCCATTTATCTTTTCCTGCATCTTTATTTTTTTACGCAAGTTGCCAGTTGTTTATTCTCACTGCGAAGCAATAGCGCCCCTACGGGGTGCGATAGATGGAATACACCTTTTTTTATAGACATGGCACCCGCGTTGACAACTACTTTCCCCAGACAGCTTGTTCTGTTTCTCGGTCAAAGAGATGCATTTCCGCTTCGTCAAAATTTAACCAGATAGTATCCTCAGCCGTAACCCGAAACGCGGGATGTGTCCTGACTCGAAGCAGAATCGGTTCCTGGGTCTCTGAATGCGTACCGAGCCGGAGGTCAAGGATATTTACCGGACCGAGCGGCTCAACGAGATGCACCTCAGCGGGAATTTGTTGTCCATTCGACTGATGCTCCGCTGTGATATGTTCAGGACGAATGCCGAACACCAAGCCGTTTTTTACCGCGTCTGACGTGATACGCGCTTGGCGCTCTGGAGAGAGGCGAAAACAGACATCGGTGTGCAGTAACTGTAGAACGGATTCCCCTTCCTGCAGGGTGACTTCTGCATCAAGGACATTCATCGTGGGCATCCCCATAAATCCCGCCACAAAGAGGCTTTCCGGCTTATTGTAGATTTCATGCGGTGTGCCAATCTGCTGCAGTAATCCTTGGTGGATAACAGCAATCCTATCGGCGAGGGACATGGCTTCAACCTGATCATGCGTTACAAAGATGGTCGTCGCGCCGATTTCGTGCTGGAGTCGTTTAATCTCGGCGCGGGTGTCAACGCGGATCTTCGCATCTAAATTCGCCATAGGTTCATCAAGGAGATACACCTTTGGTTGGCGCACCATCGCGCGTCCGAGTGCGACGCGTTGCATCTCGCCACCGCTGAGGACACCCGGCTTTCGATCGAGCATATCAGATATTTGCAAGATCTCGGCAACCCGTTTAACTTGGGCATCGATTTCCGATTTCGAGACCTTCACCGCTTTGAGTGGAAAAGCGATGTTATCGTAGACACTCAGATGCGGGTAGAGAGCGTAGAATTGAAAGACAAAGGCAATGTCGCGGTCAGCAGGCGAGAGATCGTTGACACGTTGCCCGTCAATGAAAATATCGCCCTCTTCAGGGTCCTCTAAACCTGCGATGAGACGGAGCGTCGTGGTTTTGCCACACCCGGAGGGACCCAGAAAAACGACGAACTCTTTGTCCTCGACCTCCAGATTGAAATCCTTAACTGCCACGAAGTCACCGAAGCGTTTTACAATGTTTTCGAGTTTGATGTGTGCCATAATATTAGTTGTCAGCAGTCAGTACGGTTTTTCTAATGAGGATTAACAAAGTATTACATTGCAAAACACCACTACAATCGCAATACTCTTTTATCTGACTGCCGATTGCTGACTGCTACTTTACATCAGAAAGTGCATCACCGCGCCGGAAATGAGCGGCACCGTGAGATTATCGTCGATTGGAAAAGGAATGAGTTCCACGATTGTAGCGACCAAGGCACCAATGACTGCGATGACAGGATTTAATTTCGCTAAAGCGATTAAAACGCAAACGACGAAACAGGCGGCACTGCCTTCCAAACTCTTTTTACCGAGGAGTTTCGTCCTACCCCACTTTTTACCCACCAGTGCGGCTGCCAAATCCCCCAACACCATGAAGAATATGCAAACGATTGCAAGCGTCTTGGCAAAAAAGAAAATACACAAGAAAACACTGATGAGATAGTAGGTCGCACCTGTCATCGCGCCTTTGCGCTCATGCGTGCGGAGGAGAGAAGCGAAAATGTGAAAAAAGAACTCGCTGAAACGCGCGGAGAACCACTTCAGCAATTCCACGATAAGTGCAAATCCTGTCATCGCGCCGATGAGGATTAACATCGTCGGCTTATCCAAGAAAAAATAGATAACCGGTAGGACAAGTCCTGACAAATGAATGCTTTTCCGAAGCAATTCGGCTAACATCAGTTCACCTTTCGTTCAACCATAACAGCCTATGCTTAATTATTATAAGGTCAACGTGAGAAAATATCAAGAGAAAAGCCAAATAGCCGTCAGCAATCAGCGGTCAGTGGGTATGCTTGCGTAGGAGCGAGTATTTCTTCGGATTTCCCACGCTTGCGATACGGGTGCCAGCATCATTTTCCACCCCGTAAGGTTCTCACTGCGACGCAATGTGCGTAGAATATGCGACGTTTTTTATCCCAATCCTGTAGGGACATTTGTGAGAATTTTCTATTTTTTAACAAGAAAATTACACATTTTTGTTGCATTTGGAGGTTATAATTTTTTAACATTGGAAAAACGTTAAGAACAGAAATGTTGACGGAGTCGCACGCTCTACAAAACTAAAAGAGGATTTTAAGTTTGCCTAAAGGGGCAATAAAACACAATGAGAGAATGTCTTAATATGGGCTTGCCAGTTCCATCCCTCAAGAACTGGTTTCGCATCGGAAGTCTGTTGCTTTTGGTGCTTGGTATAGGACTCGTACTCGGAGAAGTAGCCGCCGATAATCATGAAATGCAACAGATCATCAAGATAACAGGTAATGTTGTAGATAACGACACTGAAATGCCGATAGCAGACGTATCCCTTCGCGTCATTGACACCGAAGTTCGGGTAAAATCGGATGAAACAGGCGCGTTTTCTTTGGAGTTGCCAAGCGGCACTTATAAGATTCATGCGAATGCGCCGTTTTATAATGCATTTGTCATTACAGACTTTCAGGTGAGCATAGGCGAGGCACCGACACCTCTTCACATCAAACTCACCCCGCAAGTGGTAAAACTCGACGCAATCAAGTTACCCGTCCGGCTGAGCCAATCCAGTGAACGGGGTCTCCTCGAAAAACGGATGCGGAGTTCACGCATTGAAGATAGTATCAGCACAGAAGAGATTAGTCGACTCCCTGCATCATCTGCCGGTGAGGCTATTAAACGGGTGACAGGTGTCAGCATAGTCGGCGGACGTTACGTGTTTGTCCGCGGGCTGGGAGAACGCTACAGTAACACCCTCCTGAATAACGTTGAGATTCCGAGTCCTGAGCCGAACCGTCGGGTCGTGCCGATGGACATCTTTCCAGCAAGTCTCCTCGCGAGCCTGCAGACAGTCAAGACCTTCTCGCCCGACCAACCCGGGGGGTTCGCTGGCGGTTCTGTTCAAGTATTCACGAAAGATTTTCCTGAAGAATTGACGATGTCCCTCTCAATGTCAAGCGGTTTCAACACCCAGGCGACAGGAGAAGATGGCTTGACGTATCCGGGTGGCGATTTCGATTTCTTAGGATTCGACGATGGCTCGCGTGCCTTACCGATCATTGTCGAAAATCAGGCAGCCGATTTACCGATTCGAGAGCGTGGACGTTTTACACCGTTAGGATTTACGCCCCAAGAAATTCAAGAGTTCGGGCAATCGTTTTCCAACGTCTGGTCGCCAGAACGACGACAAGTTCCGATCAATCAAGGCTATAAATTCAGTCTTGGTAATAGTAACAAGATTTTCGGAGACAAAGAGTTCGGGTACTTAGGTGTTATCTCTTACGGCAATAGCCATAGTTATGGTACACAGGTTCGCAATGCCTTCCGACTCGGTTTGAACGAGACGCTTTCCCCAGTAACCTCGTATAACATTGAACGGAGCGGGAATGAAGTGGAGTGGGGGAGTGTCCTCAATACCAGTCTTCGCCTCTCTCCAGAACACCTCCTCAGCATAAAGACACTTTTCACACACACTGCTGAAGATGAGACCCGAACATGGGAAGGGTTCAACGCCGATAGAAATACTGACCTGCGAAGTACACGACTCCGTTACGTCGAGCGCCAACTCTTCTCAGGACAAGTCGCAGGAACACATGGCTTTAACTTTGGCGTGCCGCAATTAGAAAGCACAGAAGCGGGTCGAGAACAACCCGATGTCTCTATGGAGTGGCGACTCACTTATTCGCGGGCAGCACGCGATGAACCCGATACACGTGAGAATATCTACGAAGACAGAGGCGATGGGACGTACACATTCCGCGATGTCACACATAGTGGCAGCAGATTCTTCTTTGATCTTGAGGACGATGAATACAACGCACGTGTTGACTGGAAAATTCCGTTGGGTGCTGAAGGTCTCTTCAAATTCGGAGGACTCTTACGAGATCGGGCACGGACTTTTGATGTCCGTAGATTTAGATTCCTACCTTCTGACCAAGTAGACGCGACCGTCAACCTCTCCGATCCCCCCGAAATACTCTTTCAAACCCAAAACATAGCCCCTCGTGTTTTTGAGTTGCGAGAATCCACACGCTCTACGGATAACTACTTGGCAGACCACAATATCTACTCAAGTTACCTGATGCTCGATCTACCGATTACCACAAAATGGCAGATCATGACCGGGGTTCGATTGGAGTCTTCGGATCAAACGGTTACCACCTACGATCCGTTCACTGCTTCCCAAAAAGCAATTGAAGCGAATCTAAAAACACTTGACTGGTTGCCGGGTCTGAACGTAGCGTATCGTCTCACGGAACGGATGAATCTACGGCTCGCAGCATCTCGAACGATTACGCGTCCCGATTTCCGGGAACTCGCCCCCTTTGAGTTCACAGATTTTGTCGGCGGTAGAACGATTCTTGGTAATCCGGATTTGGAGCGGACGCAGATCAACAATTTCGATTTCCGTTGGGAAGCTTTTCCACAAATTGGTGGCGTTTTGGCGATAAGTGCGTTCTACAAACGGTTCCAAAAACCGATTGAGCAGATCGTTCAACCGCAGGCGGAAGTTCGGATTACTTATGAAAACGCCGAAGGTGCCAATAATTACGGGTTAGAATTAGAAGCGCGTCAGAATTTAGGCGTTCTTACAGATGCATTGCGTAAATTCTCGATTAACACAAACGCCGCACTGATTTCCTCGCAAGTGGTCTTACCGGAGGATGTCGGTATTCAGACCTCTTCCGAACGTCCGCTACAGGGACAGTGTCCCTACATCGTTAACGTCTCCATCGGTTTTGAAGATCCCAACTGGGGTATTTCCAGTGCGATTGCCTATAATATCTTTGGACGTAGGCTCTCCGAAGTGGGGAACCATGGTGTGCCGGACGTGTATGAGCAGCCCCGTGGACAACTGGATGTGAGTTTTAGTCGGACGGTTGCGAATTATTTTAAATTCAGTATTGCAGCGAAAAATCTGCTCGACCCGTATGTTCATTTCAAACAGGGTGAGGAGGTCTACGTCCAGTATAAACTCGGCAGAGCATTCTCATTTGGGGTAAGTTACAACTTATAGGGGACGGCTGTCGGCAATCAGCCATCAGCAATCAGCAAGAGGACTCAAAGAGAAGAGTCGGGAATCGGAGTTCCCTCCTACAGGGTTCATGAAGCAGGGCGCGGGTTTACCAAAATGTCAACTTATTTTCAGAAACTACTATATCAGTTATCAGAAGAGTGGTTGTCAGTTATCNGTTATCAGTCATCGGTTAAAAAGGAGGATTCTTAAACGAAACCTCTTAACCGACTACCGACAACTGAAAGGTTTTTNGTAGAAAAACCGAACCGATAACCATTAACAAAATGTAAAAAAAATCATATCATTGTCACTTTTTTGCAACAATTTATGTGTATCATTTTAAGTATGACGAAGATTTACAACGGCGACTTAAAGTTAAAGGCGATGGGCATCGCCGGGTCGCAATCATCAGTGCCTGTCTGTTGGATCGGCAAGGCATAAAAAACATAAAAAAGGAGCTTAGTTAGCTAATGTTGAATATTAGGTCTTCCCCCGCATCCACGGGAACAAGGGGTTTCTATCAGAACTGGCTGTTTCTACTTATGGCAGCCTTCACAGTTGGATTAACACTCGCCATTGTCGGTTGTGATAGCGATGATACGGACGAGATCGAAGTAATTGAAGAAACGTTAGTAGAAGAGACTGTTATCGATATTGATGGACGGCAAGTGGTCGTCCTTGAAGGCAGATTGAACGCCGATAAAACGCTCACTTCGGCTTACGATTATCTCCTCCGGGGTGCAGTGTTTGTCGAAGGCGGTGCGACATTAACCATTGAAGCGGGTGTCCACATTTACGGCGAGCAGGCAACCAATGGCACACTTATCATTGCCCAAGGCTCTAAGATCATGGCACAAGGCACAGTATCTGCCCCCATCGTTATGTCGAGTGATGCCTTTGAAGGTTCCCGCGCACGCGGTCAGTGGGGTGGCTTGATTATCAACGGTAGCGCGCCCACGAACCAAGGCCTAACTTTCGGTGAAGGGGACACAGGTGCTTTCGGTGGAAACAATCCAGCGGACAGCAGCGGCATCCTTCAATACGTCCGTGTCGAGTACGCAGGTATCGAATTCAGCCCTGACAACGAGTTGAACGGTATCGCCTTCCAAGGCGTTGGATCCGGCACTATTGTCGATCACGTCCAAGTCCACATGAACCAAGACGATGGCGTTGAGATGTTCGGTGGCACCGTCAACCTCAAATATGTCATGGTTACGGGTGCCCGCGACGACTCCTTCGACTGGACAGATGGCTGGACAGGTAAAGCCCAGTTCCTCGTCGTGCAGCAATATGGCGACGATGCCGATAACGGCTTTGAAGTTGACAACAGCAGTAAAAACAACGAAGCAGAACCTCGTTCCGCCGCGACGGTCTATAACGTAACACTCGTCGGTGATCCAGCTGGTCCAGAAAGCGATAACGGTATGTTGATTCGTGAAGGAGCCGCTGGCACATTCGCCAACTTCATCGTTACCGGCTTTAACAAAGTTGGACTCGATATCAACAACGAGGCAACCCACGCGCAGGCGAATAGCGGTAAACTGGTCGTAAAAAACAGCATCTTCTTTGAAAATGGAAAAGGCAATTTCGGCGATGAGAAAGACGACGATGGCTTCGATGAAGCCGATTTTGCCATTTCCAACGGAAATAAAGAAGTTGACCCAAGCTTGGCAGCCCCCTTCAACAAGTCCGCACCGGACTTCACACCCGGCCCAGGCACGAATGTAGTAACACCAGCGAATCCGCCGGCTGATGGTTTCTTTGAACAGGTTAACTTCATCGGTGGTGTGAGTCCAAGTAACAACTGGACCACAGGATGGACCACGAGTGCTCAGAAGTAGCAACTTTACCGTTCAGGCATACATCCTTCTAACGACGCTGATTGTCTACAGTAGTTTCGTAGGGTGTGAGAAATCGGTTTGGAAAAATAGTCTCGACTCGCCAGACCAACTCGGTCTGGCAGTCGTTGACGCACTCAATCGGAAAGATATTGAGCAGTTAGACCGCCTGCGTGTGCAACGCGCGGAATACCTCGATTGGATTTGGCCCGCGTTCCCTGCGAGCCGTCCACCGAACAATTTTCCGGGCGATTTTGCGTGGTCAAATCTAAATAAGAAGTGTAATACAGGTATGAAAAAGTGGATCGCTCACTTCGGAGGGGTAAATCTGAAGTTCGTTGACATCCGCTTCGATCGACCCGAAGAGACTTATGAAGGGTTCCAACTTTTGCGTGGGACCGTTTTGACGTTACAGAACGTTGCTGGAGAAAAACGGGAACTGAAGATTCTCGGCTCAGTCGTTGTCAAAAACGGCAGATATAAGTTACTGAGTTATGAAGATTAATGACTGATATAGCACGCCTATAGGGTGCTGAAAACATATGGGAGCAGAAGAATATGATGACGATGACCGATGTTCAGCGGCAAAACCGAGAAGCCGCCCAAAAACGGAAACGGAAAGCGATCCGGATCGCAAGTAGTTTCGCAATCGGGCTGCATGTAGTTGGGATTATTGCCGGTGCTCTCTACTTTATTCAAAAAACCGTGTTGGAGATGCACAATGATAAAGTAGAGAGTGTCGTTCTGGAAGCCGAGAAACCACAAGCGAAACGCCGGACGCCGCCTCGTGCAACGCGACACCCCCAAAAACCGAAGTTCTCTAAGATCCGAGCCCCCAAAGGACAGGCTGTTACGACGAGTGCTAAAATTCCGGTGGGCAACGCACGATTCACACTACCGACGAGCGACGTTTCGACACGCCCGGTCATGGCACCGAGCACAACAGGGATCGGCAAAAATCTGTTCAGAGCCACGCGACAACAGGCAAATATTGTTACAACAATGCCGAAGTTTGAGGTGCCGAAGTTTGAGAGCACAAGCTTGGTCACAAGAATGGATATGGGAACAAATCTCGCACAAACGGAATTCAACGATCCGGGGAATCTGGAACTCGCCTCTGTCAACTTAGGGGATGCGAAACAGTCGTTTAACGAATTCTTAAAAGCGGTTCGGGACCGAATCAAACAGGTTCAACGGTTCCCACCCCGTGTTCGGAATTTAGACGACGGTGCCAGCACAACGGTCCGGTTTACACTATTCAAAGATGGCACGATTCGGAATCCGACAGTCACAGATACTTCCGGTTCAAAGGCACTGGATAGTGCCGCGATCGCCGCTGTCCAAAACGCTGTGCCCTACCCGTCTTTCCCCGAAGGACAAGACGGAAATAGTTTGCGGCTCGAACTCCCGATTATTTTCGAGTTAACGAATTAGCCAACATCATCTGACATAAGTAAGGGACGACTTTCGGGTCGTCCCTTTTTTGTTTGTCTGAATAACGGATTATCGCGAATTTAGCAGATGACGCGGATTTTGGCACCTATTGAGTTTCACTGGAGACCTCCGTTCGTCCTCCGAAACCTCTCTACTGCGGCGGATTACACCGACCACACGGTCCAAAATTCCGCTTCTTCCAACGAGATCGGAATCTTGCTCCTACGCAATGATCGGCATCCTTCACGATGATACTTTTTCCCAGTCTGCGTTACGTACACCTCATCTTCCAAACTCTTTCGCGATAATCACAAGGTCAAGTATGTTGACAATACCATCACCATTGATGTCGGGTTCGGTTTTGCCGAATCCATTGGCAACCGCGACTAAATCCAGAATATTGATGACCTCATCGCTGTTGACATCGTGTATGCCTGCAGATTTAAGGGAAGTGCCTCCGCCTGTATTACTACCATCGTCATCTCGGATTGTGCTAAATACCGCCCAAACCGGACGGTGGTCACTCACAGCAAGATTCGCAGCTTTATCGTCATTTCCGAAATCCGTTTCGTCAAACCTGTCAATTCCCGATCTATCAAGGTACTCTTTGACATTATTTTTTTGGAAAAAGATGTTGTCGTAAAGACTGGAGTCTCTAATGTGCGATTTCTGCGGGAGCTCGAACAAGCGAATCATCGAAGGAATTGCCATGATCGGACCGTAGGATTCCGCGTCATTCGGATTTCGATTAAAGTCGCCCACCAGCAGAACATCATCCTCAGCCCCATTCGATTCCTGGACATACCGATAAACGTCTGCCAACGCTCTCACTTCAGCTTTCCTTGGTCCGACCGTATCCCCCCAAATGACATGGACAACAATCACTGAAAAATCAAACGCACCGGCACGGAATGTTGCCCAGTACGGATCGCGAATGAAGTCATCTTTACCATCAGCGGCATCAGGATACAATTCACCTTGCCTGACAACACTGACCCGCTCTGGCTCGTAGAGGAAAGCATATCGCTCTTTCACACCGCGTCCGACCGCAGGACTCAACTGATACTGATACGTCTTCCCCATCTGCGAGAGGATTTTCTGGGTGCGTTTTAAAACGACTTCATCACGCAACTCCACAATCGCAATGAAATTGTAATCCGCAAGGGTACGTGCGATCGCTTCCAATTCGGCATCCGTTCGGCTCTTGTTACTCATAATTCGGATGTTCCAAGCCGCTAACTTCAACTCAGCGTGTTTGGCATCGCTTGCAATGGTATCCTGACTGGCTCCCGGATCAGTATCAATTTCAGTTGATTGCGGATCTTCGTTCACGTGCTTGTGATATTCACCCGTTTCACGATTATAATGCCCACCATTTGCGTCTGTCCGCCCAGGATGCGCGTTTCCTAAATCATAGGATAAAACGGACAAAATCCAAAAAAAGATCGCTAATATTCTGAAATTAATCCTTTTATACATCAAAAAAGTTGCCTTTTATAGACATAGCACTCCGCTGGAGTGCGGTCGCTTAAATCCACTCTTCCTATAGACATACCACCCCTCTGGGGTGAAGAAAATGCGTGAAAGTCTCCTTGAATCCTTCAAAACTTGTTAGTAGAAACTTGGGTTATTATAACCCAAATTGCCACTTTCCATTTACTATAGTGAAGAAACACCCAAGCAAAACCCCCTACGGGGTGCAACTCCTTGAACACCGGATTTTCTATTCTCACTGCGAAGCAATCACACCGCTACGGGGTGTAAAGAGATGTTTTCTTTGAAAAATTCGTGTTGAAACGTCCATGACTTATTAGGTAACGTGAGCTTAAAAAAAGTAGTAGAAGTCAATACAGACACAAATTGAGCAAAAAAGGGGCAATTTTAGCAATATAACCCCCTAAATCCCCCTTATCAGGGGGACTTTAAGCGAAAACGCGTCCGTCCTGAGTATTTATCAAACTCACGTTAGGTAGCAAATTGGGTTATAATTGTCTGAATTAGGATTTTCAGGATTATAGACTTTCTGCGATTTCCAACTCTCGTTTATAGGATAACGGAACTACTTTCTTACGCTTCCCCTAACTCAGAACGCCAGTTTATTTGCTTTTGCCTTTTCCTCATCTACGAATCCCAATAGAATCAGCCCCACAATAAAGAAAATCATCAATGAAATAATCGCAAGACGTGCACTGCCGGTAATCTGTTCGATAACACCAAACGTTACGGGTCCCCAAATTGACGAAAACTTGCTAAAGACAGAATAGAACCCGTAAAACTCCGCACTTGCCTGCTCTGGAATCATTGCACCGTAGAAGGAACGGCTCAACGCTTGTGTCCCACCGAGCACAAGCCCCACAACCATTCCGAGAACAAAGAATTCTGTTGCGGAATGAATGAAATACCCATAGGTAACAACCCCACTCCACAAGACTAAGGCAAACATTACAGAGCGTTTCGCACCGATACGACTTGCGAGCCGACTGAAGATCAACGCGCCCGCTATCGCAACGACTTGTACCAACAAGAGCGTTACCATGAGTGCCGTTGTCGAAAGTGCCAACTCTTCAGTGCCATAAATTGTCGCCATGCTGGTAACGGTGTGGATCCCGTCGTTGTATATCATATAGGCGACGAAGAAGAGGGTCAGGTGTTTAAAGCGTCCGACCCGTTTTGCTGTTGAAAGCGTTCGACTGATGCCAAGGATGAGATAAGCGATAGGTTTTGGTTTGTTGCGGTGTGCCTCTGGCAGTTGATACGACGTTTTTTCCTCTTTTAGGTATTTCATTGTCAACAGGGTCCAACCTGCCCACCAAATTCCTGTCATCGCCATTCCGATCCGTGCTGCCATCGCTTGGCCTTCCGGTGTCTTTTGCGTAGCGACGAGGGCGAGGGCAATGGTAAATTGCAGCGAACCGCCGACATACCCGAAAGCATAGCCTCGGGCAGAGACGGAATCCAGTTTGTCTTCGGAGGCGATCTGTGGTAAGAACGCATCGTAGAAAACATTACCGCCGACAAAGCAAATTTGAGAACCGAGAAATAGCATAATCGTCAATCCGACATCGCCAGACTTGCAAAAATAGAGCAGCGTTGCGAAGATACTGCCCATATACGCGAAGCCCATAAGAAGCCGTTTTTTTGCGGCAGAGAAATCGGCAATCGCCCCAAGCACGGGGGCAAAGAGGAATACACAGAACGCCGCGGTTCCCAACATATAGCCCCACAAGGCTGTCGCACTCACATTCATACCGAGAATGTTCACACCTGCTTCGCCGACAATGGCTTTCGCGAAATAATTCGGCAATATGGCGGCGACCACGGTAGTGATATAGGCTGAATTCGCCCAGTCGTACATACACCAACCAAAGATTGTTTTCTTATCATTTTTCATAGGGGAATGATAACATATCTGAGGGAAAAGTCAAGGGAGCGTCGCGATTCGGAGATCGCTCTTACAGGTAGTTATCAGTGGTTAGTTGGGGATTAGGTTAGGCGGTTAGGAAAAACGGCGAGGTTCCAAACCTCGCCTACCTGTTTTAAGAGGTAGGAGTTGGGATGCAGAGATCCCTCCTACAAGGGCGGTCCCATGTCAGTTGGTGGAGATTGGCACGGTTAATTACGGAAGACCGATGCGGTTGGGAAACTGCACCTACCATTTTGGAGGGGCGGCAGTGGGTGCGTGAGGGTTCCACGCGCCCACTGTTCTACCTTGTTGAGGTTAGGCAAGGTCGAAGCGATCGAGACTCATGACCTTGTTCCATGCAGCCACGAAATCACGGACAAACGCTTGTTGAGCGTCATCACACGCGTAGACTTCCGCAATGGCTCGGAGTTGGGAGTTTGAGCCGAATACGAGATCGACACGGGTACCGGTCCACTTGAGGTCACCTGTCGAGCGATCGCGTCCCTCGAACACATCCTCAGATGTAGAGGAGACCGTCCATTCGGTGTCCATGTCAAGCAGGTTCACGAAGAAATCAGGCGTCAACGTCTCGGTGCGCTTGGTGAAGACACCGAGTTCGGACTGACCGGTGTTTGCATTCAGGACACGCAAGCCGCCGACGAGAACCGTCATTTCAGGCGCGGTTAGCGTCAGCATTTGTGCTCGATCCACCAGCAACTGTTCGGCGGCACCTTCGTGCCCGTTTGCAAGATGGTTGCGAAATCCGTCGGCAGTCGGTTCAAGCACCGCGAATGATTCCACATCGGTTTGCTCCTGCAGCGCGTCCGTGCGTCCTGGAGTGAAGGGAACCTGTACGGAGATACCGGCGTTCTTTGCCGCTGCTTCGACGGCGGCACACCCAGCCAATACGATCAGGTCAGCGAGTGAGACTCTCTTCCCGCCGGACTGCGATCCGTTAAATTCCGCTTGAATCTCCTCCAGCGTTTGAAGGACCTTCCCCAATTCGGACGGATTGTTGACTTCCCAATCCTTCTGTGGCGCGAGACGAATACGTGCTCCGTTGGCTCCACCGCGCTTGTCGGTTCCGCGGAATGTTGCCGCAGATGCCCAAGCAGTCGAGACCAGTTGGGAAATGGAGAGTCCTGATTCGAGGATCTTGCCCTTGAGGTCAGCGATGTCTTGCGCGTCAATCAATTCATGATCAACGTCAGGGACGGGATCTTGCCACAACTGCGGTTCTTCAGGAACCCAGGGACCGAGACAGCGTGTGCGGGGTCCCATGTCGCGGTGGGTCAGCTTGTACCACGCCCTGGCAAAGGCATCTGAGAACTCCGCTGGGTTCTCGTAGAAGCGTTTGGAAATCTCTGCGTAGATTGGATCCTCTTTCAGAGATAGGTCGGTTGTGAGCATCATCGGCGCGTGCTTCTTTGAGGGATCGTGAGCGTCCGGCACCGTGCCGTGTGCGGACTCATCTTTGGGGGTCCACTGCCATGCACCACCAGGACCTTTTATCAGTTCCCAGTCGTAGTTGAACAGGTTCTCAAAGAAACCATTGTCCCACTTAGTCGGTGCGGCGGTCCAGGCACCCTCCAACCCACTGGTGATTGTGTGGACACCCTTGCCACTGCCAAAGGTGTTCTTCCAGCCGAGTCCTTGCTCCTCGATAGAGGCACCTTCCGGTTCGGGACCGACGTATTCATCCGCATCAGCCGCACCGTGCGTTTTGCCGAACGTGTGTCCGCCAGCGATGAGTGCGACCGTCTCTTCGTCGTTCATTGCCATGCGACGGAACGTTTCTCGAATGTCTCGCGCTGCAGCGACGGGATCCGGGTTACCGTTGGGTCCCTGTGGATTCACATAGATTAATCCCATCTGAACGGCACCGAGAGGATTCTCCAGTTCTCTGTCGCCAGTGTAACGCTCGTCCCCGAGCCATGTGGTTTCTGATCCCCAATAGATATCTTCTTCAGGCTCCCAGACATCCTCTCGTCCGCCTGCGAATCCGAGGGTCTTGAGACCCATCGACTCCAAGGCACAGTTTCCGGCGAAGATTATCAGATCCGCCCATGAGAGTTTCTTGCCATATTTCTGCTTGACGGGCCAGAGCACCCGGACTGACTTATCGAGGCTGGCGTTGTCGGGCCAACTGTTGAGGGGTGCGAAGCGGAGCGTGCCAGAGGCACCGCCGCCGCGTCCGTCGCCGATGCGGTACGTGCCTGCACTGTGCCACGCCATCCGAATGAAGAGGGGTCCATAGTGTCCGTAGTCGGCGGGCCACCAGTTCTGTGATGTCGTCATTACCGCATCAATATCCTGTTTCAGAGCCTCAAGGTCGAGTGTTTTGAACGCCTCAGCGTAGTTGAAATCCTCACCCATAGGATTGGATGTCGGTGGGTTCTGGTGGAGCATCTTCAGGTTCAACTGATTCGGCCACCACTGTTGGTTCGCTATGGTGCCCCGTGCGTGAGACTGGTGCATCACAGGGCACTTACTTTCGTTGCTCATATTTCCTCCAAGCGTTATAAAAGGGAGACGTACATCCTATCCCTATATATATTATTTCTTTAGGACTTACGCAAAATGACCAAATTTCACCTATTTTCACAGGATTCGGTGTCCCTTCCCAGTAACGGGTGGGAACCCTGGTTAGAAACCGCACCTACCGGGGCAGTGCGTAAGTCCTATTCTTATAATATTATACATCAACACTGCCAAAAGTCAAATCTTTTTTCAACGTTTCGGTCCTTTCCAAATCAGACGTTTCCAATCCATAAAATTTGACGATAACACGTCTGTGTGAGAAGTCAATTGAGGATAGCAATCAGGAAAGCCTCCCTACAAAAGAACTGAATAACTTTGGAAGTCATATTGATTAGACATGCAGAATTTCACTAAATGTGGTATAATAAAAGAAAGTTTGAGATAACCACGGAGGTTATATTTTCCACTGTGTATACCATGGATTATCTATGTAGATGGCTATCAATTCTACTTCTCCTTTGCTTGAGTGCTGGTGGACATGCCGAAACCGAAGAGCTACGGGTGGAGGCATCCCGCACCTACCAGAGCATCGAAATCGACGGGGAACTTTCAGAGTCCGATTGGCAGAAAGCAACGCCTATCCGTCAATTTACGCAATTTGAACCCGATGCAGGCGAACCGCTGACCGAATCCACAGAGGTTCGGATCCTTTACGATGACAAACACATCTATTTCGGTTTCGTCTGCAGTGAACCGGAACGTTCCAAGATTATTGCCAATAAGATGCGCCGTGATGCCATGATGTGGGACCAAGACAACGTCTTTGTGCTGTTGGATACTTATAACGACAGGCGTAGTGGTTTCTTCTTCCGTGTCAATCCGTTGGGTGCGCGGGAAGATGTCGCGCTCATGGACAGTGGCGACAGTCGAAATGAGAATTGGAATGCAGTCTGGGACGCTCGCGCAAAAATTAACGGCGATAATTGGACGACAGAGATCGCGATTCCCTTCAGTCAACTCCGGTTTAAAAAGGAAGATACACTGACCTGGGGTTTGAACCTCGGACGCACCGTCCGGAAAAATCAGGAAGAAGGCACCTGGTCACCGGTGCCCCCCGCCTATACGTTCTTAGCACGCTATCGGACGACGGACTTAGGGACGCTCACGGGTTTATCTGGGATCTCACAACGCCGAAATATTGAGTTTCTGCCGTATCTTCTTCCTGGCGTTGCCCGGACAGAGGAAGAAGGGACAGTTGGCGTGCTCGATTTAGGGGCGGACATGAAGGTAAGTGTCACCTCAAATCTGACAGCCGATTTGACCGTCAATACGGATTTCGCACAGGTCGAGGCGGACCAAGAACAAGCGAATTTGACACGGTTCAGCCTCTTTTTCCCAGAGAAACGTCAATTTTTCTTAGAGGGCGCGGGATTATTCGATTTCGGTATCCCACGCACGAGTTTCAACGCCCCGCCACCGCTTCTGCTTTTCTACAGTCGCCGCATCGGTATTGAAGAAGGACACGCTGTCCCGATCCTGGCGGGTGGAAAAATTACGGGTAAAGTGGGAGGCTTCGGTGTCGGGTTGCTGAACGTTCTCACAGATAAGTATGCAGCAGACGCTACGGAACATTTGGATGCGATTGATGCTGATAGGAGGAACTACTCTGTCCTGCGTATCAAGCGCGATCTCTTCACAGGGTCGAGCCTCGGTGTGATTGGAATTAATAAGCAAGGTCTCGATGCACACAACAGCGCGACTGGCGTTGATTTTATCTATCGTCCCACGGGCGAGATGAATTTCCGAGGACTCTGGGCACGCACGTTTGAATCGCGCGAACTCAGCAGGCAAACTCCATCGGGAAACAGTGCTTTACCAAGCGAAAATCCAAACGCGTTTTACCTCGGCGGCAATTGGCAGAGCGAAGTCGCACGCGTGAACGCCTCCTATACAGACATCGGTGATAATTTCAACCCCGAATCCGGCTATGTGTATCGGACAGGTAGCCGATGGTTTCGTGGCGAATTGCGAGCGACGCCTTATCTCCATTGGTATGGGCTCCGGCGGTTGTGGGCTGGACCGGAGATTGATGTCATCCTTAATTCAGATAATGAATTAGAGACACGCACCTTTATCTGGAGCACGTGGCTTGAATTGGAAACGAACGGTTGGGGGGGGCTCCGAATCCACCGAAACTTTGAGAACCTTACCGAGGACTTTGAGATTCGAGAAGGGATTATCATTCCGAGAGGTAAATACAGTTACAATAACTATAACCTCATGCTCAACGCTGAAGGCAAGGTCTTCAACGGACGTTTCGGGTTCAATGTCGGAGATTTCTACAACGGCACCCGACGGGGATTTGACCTCCGTCTCGATCTTCGTTTCGGTGGACGCTTCAGTTTGGAACCGAGATACGAGTTTAATCGCGTCACGTTGCCACAGCAGGGATTGCCTGACAAAACAACATCCTTTGATACAAACATCTTTGGTGGACGTGTTGTCTATTCGTTTTCCACTGATCTCTTTACCAAAGTTTACGTTCAATGGAACAGTGATCGGAATCTGGTTACCACGAATTTCTTAGTCAATTACATCTACCGACCGGGTAGCGATTTCTATTTCGTTTTCAATCAGACGTATGGAACCGATAGTATAACATCAGGATTACTGGATACCACCTTGGTTGGCAAGGTAACCTATTGGTGGAATCCGTAATGGCTGTCAGCGGTCAGCTATCAGCAGTCAGAAAGCTACAAGATTCGCAGTACTCGGCTACAGGAAGGTCGTAAGGATGGAAGAACGGAAAATGCCAGAATTCGGAGATTGCACTTACTGAAACAGGAGCAGAACTTACGCAATGCGCAATAATGCACGTCGCATTTGGGCGAGTACGCCGCAGAATTGCGCGACTACGAACCAAAGGTGGTACGAAAATAAGCAAACTGTGTAAGTCCTACATTAGAAAACCGTAGTCCGTAACGTAGTGGAGGACGGATGTTTTGGAAGACATGTCAAGTTCAAACCCACGTCGTTACTCCGCAAGGAAAATTAAAAAAATGAAGATTGTTGATGTGAAAACATATCTCGTTGATGTGCCGCCGCCACACTGGGGTGGAAGGCGTTGGATTTTCGTCAAACTGATAACCGATGATGGCATCGAAGGTGTAGGTGAATGTACCTATCATACGCAATTGAACCATGTCGTCATCGAACTCATTAAAGACTGGGGAGAACGCTACCTGATTGGCGTAGATCCATTTCGGATTGAAAGGATCTGGTCTACCCTTTATGAGGGTCCGTGTGTGCGGCATTCAGGTCCACTGACGAGTCCTGCGATGAGTGCGATTGAGATGGCGTGTTGGGATATCGTCGGCAAGGCACTGAACCAGCCGATTTACAATCTGTTAGGGGGCATGTTCCATGAGAAACTGCGTGCCTATTCATATCTGTTGCCATGGCGGCACGGCGATTCTCCAGAAAAAACAGGAGAACTCGCGCTTTCTTACGTCGAAAAAGGCTTCACCGCTGTCAAGTTTGATCCGGTCAATCCGAGCACCGCGGATAGGTTGGAAACGCTCGACTACGCAGAGAGTGTCATCCGAGGAATTCGCGATGCCGTTGGCGATAGATGCGATATTCTGATTGGCACGCATGGACAGTTCAACACAAACAGCGCAATCCGTTTCGCAAAACGCGTCGAACCGTACGATCCGCTCTGGTTTGAGGAACCGCTACCGCCTGAAAATGTCAAGGAGATGGCACGCGTCGCACAATCAACAAGCATCCCGATTGCCACCGGAGAACGACTGTTGACAAAATACGAGTTCGTGGATCTACTGGAACAACAGGCGGCATCTATTCTGCAGATGGATTTGACAATCACAGGCGGCATCCTCGAAGCGAAGAAGATCGCGTCTATGGGCGAGGCACATTATGCCCAGATCGCACCGCACTTGTACGGTGGTCCGATTGGAGGTGCTGCGAATATCCAATTGGATGTCTGTAGCCCGAATTTCCTGATTCAGGAAGGTATCCATACATGGGACGGTTTCCATACTGATATNCTCAAGGAGCCGATACAGTGGGAAGATGGCTACATNATTCCCTCAACGAAGCCAGGACTGGGTGTTGAATTGAACGATGAAGTTTTGGAGAAACATTCCATTGCCGTTTAAAGTGTGGTGTTCTATCCACTTTAAATTTTTGCGGAACGGGCAATGAATTGCCCTACTACGAACGGGGTTATCTCCAATAAGTCAAAAACGGGCAATGAATGGTCTCCCTACTACGAACGGGGTTATTCTTAATTTGAAAGTGGATAAAACAGTAGCGTACAAGAAATCGAATTATTTGAATTGTATCCGTCGAAATGGGTTAAAAGGAATGAGAGAACGGAACACCGTCATATAGNTTGCTTTTTTCGCGCAACTGCCGAATGCCATCGCCTCAAGAGCTACCTATATTTAGAAATGGATCACATAGAGATATACCCCATGTACTTAGTTTGTTATTCATGCAGACGCGGCTATCGCGTCCACCAAGAGAGCGTTGACTTTGTTGAGGAAAAGACCTGCTCAAGCGGGCATGTCCACGACATAAAATGCAGGTGTGGTCAGAAGATATATGTTGTCCAACGCGTTGATTCCACACGCTGGAAGTCTATCGATCGTAAAGTTCCTTGGAAGTATCCAGACGAACGCACGCTTAGAAAGTAAAGACGGAGGTATAATGTAAGGAATGGCAACTGCAGAGACACCAACGGGTACGCTTGACCCGATACCCAACTTAGTTAAAGAAACACTGGAAAAATTAGACATCCGTTCAGAACAGATCCGATTTGCCGTGCAAAGTGACATAAGTTCAGCCGGTAGTTACGGCGAAGAATGGTTTGCGCTAACGGATGCCGCGATCTTCACCGTAACAGGTGACGGTGAGGTGCTTCACTATATCCCCTATAAAAATGTGCTCGGCATTCGTGCCGAAATCGTCGTGGATGCTGGCATCTTGGTTCTGGAAACACAAGAAGGCACAGTCGATCTGATTCGGTACTCCAATGGCTGCGCGGCGAAGTTCGGATTTGTTGCTCGATTCATCGGTGACGAAATTGAGCACCGAAATGGTAAACGGGACGAGGCACCAATATGGGACTACAAACCGGAGGAACAATTCTGTCAATCCTGCGGTTTACCGTTGCCAGATGAGTTTTCGCCTTGCCCGGCATGCACGAAAAAACACAAGGTGATGTTGCGGATTCTGTCCTATATACAACCGTATCGCGGTAGGGCAATCCTTTTCATGCTCTTCGTGATCGCTGGCACCCTCATTTCCTTAGCACCCCCGTACTTCTCTCGTATCCTGATTGACGACATCCTGATGCCGAGTGAGGTTGACACTGCTGCTTCGGAAGCATCAAGAACATGGTTAGGAAACATTTTCCGCAACATTGAGTCAGCGACATTAGCTTTGTCGATTGCTGTAGGCACCCTATTAGCCATCCAAATAATCCGTGAAATTTTCACAATTTTTCGGCTACGTTTGGGGGCTTGGCTGACGTTCCGTGTCGCGGCAAACATCCGAGCGCACGTCTATCAACACTTGCACAACCTGTCGATCCGATTCTTTGATAAACGGAAGACCGGGACGGTTATCTCGCACATCACAGAGGATAGTGAACGGCTTCAGGACTTCATGTTAGAGGGACTCTCATTTCTTGCAGTAGAGCTGCTGCTCTTCTTCGGGATCGGCGGGATGCTGTTCTGGATGAACTGGAAACTGGCATGCTTCATCTTAATCCCGATTCCGATCATTGTCTTTGGAGCGGGTTGGTTCTGGAAAAAAGTGCGAAGCCTTTGGCACCGAGCGTGGCGCCGTCGCTCAAAATTGTTCGATGTCGTCAACGATTCAGTATCCGGTATTCGAGTTGTCCGTGCTTTCGGACAACAACGAAATGAAGTCAACAGGTTCGCCGATGCGAACGTAGACGCCCGAGACTACGAAACCCACGCTGAGCTAATTTGGGCAACCTATTATCCACCTCTGATGTTCGCCGTCCAGTTAGGTTCCCTCATTGTTTGGTATGTCGGTGGTCTCAATATTATCGGTGGGACAATGACGTTCGGTACCCTGATGGCTTTCCATGCCTACCTGATGATGTTCTACGAACCGTTGCGCTATATCAGTCCGCTGATTAACTGGGCTTCCCGCTCGATGACGGCGGCGGAACGGCTTTTTGAGGTCATCGACTCACAACCGGAACAGTTGGACGATGGCACCCTTAAAACAATGCCGAATATTACGGGAGAAGTCCAATTTCACAACATGACGTTCGGTTACGATTCGCATAAACCGGTGCTTCGGGACATCAGTCTCCATGTGAAACCGGGCGAGATGATTGGGCTCGTTGGTCATTCGGGCGCGGGGAAATCGACACTCATCAATTTAATTTGTCGATTCTATACGCCGGACGCCGGACGTTTAGAGATCGATGGCGAGGACATCAAGGAGATAGATCTCAAGGATCTGCGCCGACAGATTGGGGTCGTGTTACAAGAGCCATATCTGTTCAGTGGAACTATTGCCGAAAACATCGCCTACGCGCATCCCGATGCCACTATGGAGGATATTATCACAGCGGCGAAGGCGGCAAACGCCCACGAATTTATCGTCAAGTTCCCCGACGGCTACGATACAGAAGTCGGCGAACGCGGCGGACGCCTGTCTGGCGGCGAACGACAACGTATCTCCATCGCACGGGCGATTTTACACAACCCTCGGATTCTGATTCTCGATGAAGCCACCTCATCCGTAGATGTGGAAACTGAGAAGAAAATCCAACAAGCGATCGATAGACTTGTGCAGAATCGGACGACGTTTGCGATTGCGCACCGGCTTTCTACGCTCCGAAATGCCGATCGGCTTTTCGTGATTGAAAAGGGAAAAGGCGTTGAGTGTGGTTCTCACGAGGAACTCATGGAGCAAAAGGGTATTTATTACAAACTCGTAGAAACCCAGCGCGAAGCCGCTAATGTTCGCGCGGCAGCACAAGCAGTGGAGAGGTAAATATGCAAAACGAAAATATAGAGCGGAATCGCGAGCACAGCTCGCTCCTACTTGCTGCGGCACCGACAGCGAAGCCAGCACCACCCGAATCAGATGACTTTACGCCGCGCTACTTGGATGCCGCTGACCTGACGCTCACGCGTGCCGAAGTGGGAACAGCGCGGCTTGAAATTCGGAATGACGCCTGCTATCTGCGCGTGGTGGTGCGGCGGCTTATGCCACTCAGCAATCCGGATAGTTATATCTCCCTTGCAGCGGATGAGGATACCGAAATTGGGATCCTCGTGAACCCATCAGAACTCACACCGGAGAGTCTCAAAATCCTGCAGGAAGAGTTGGATAAACGATATTTCACGCCAACAATCCAGAAGGTGTATCGGGTGAAAGAGCAATTCGGTATCCATGAATGGGAGGTTGAAACGGAGCGGGGTCGTGTGACCTTCTCGGTGCGTGGATTGAATCAGAACATCAAACAGGTGCCGCCTGCGCGACTTTTCGTGACAGATGTCCGAGGCAATCGATACGATATTCCGGATTACCGAGAACTGGATGCAGAGAGTTACCAACAGATTCAACGGCATCTCTAAGGATACCAAGGACACGGAATATCAAAAAATTGAGGAACTTCAGCCGTAATGAAACGGAGGCGGTTCTTACGGAGAAGGGGGAAATCCACAGAAATACCCAAGCAAAATACTTCTGGCAATACGCCGAAAGTGCGACCAATAACTGGCTTATTTGGGCGAAATCGAGGTATTAACTTGACATTATATATCGAATTAGATATAATTGGGTAATACAATTCAGAAACCAACGTGGAAGAGGTGGGGTGAGTCTGGGCGATCTCAGAGCGGGATCGTTTTCCAACAGCGTCATCAATTCGGTCTCTTCAACATCGCTCTATCCGATACTGATATTAGAACCCTGATGCAGGGCTGGCAGTTTCCATTACGGCTGCCAAACCGTCTGGTAATCTTGCCATTACATGGGATAAGATTAAGCTGTAAGAGGACGGTTTTCCATTTTCTATTCTATCTCAGGTTTTTCCATTTTCATTCTATTTCTCAGAAGGTAAGGAGGAACTATCGATGATACGGGTATTGGTAATACAGGTCATAGCTTGCGCATGTCTAACTTTTGCGTTCCCTTCACTCAGCGTAGCTGAAGTTAGCGTAGATGACGCAATCGGGATATGGCTCTTTGACGAAGGTAAAGGAAATGTAGCGAAAGATTCTTCACCCAATGGCAACGATGGCGAGCTCATAGCCGGACCTAAATGGGTTGAAGGTAAGTTCGGCGGTGCTCTGGAATTTGATGGCAGCGGGACCTCGGTCGAGACGGAAAGTGCTGACAAACTGGCTGAGTTTGAACTCGGCGATAAGACCGATTTTACTGTTACCGCTTGGTTTAAAACGGATACAGGCACGGGTTTCATAATGAGTAAAACAAGGCTGGCTGGGGACTGGACTGGGTTTGAAGTCAAGTTCAGTGACGGCGGACAAATCAGGACCTGACTACAGACTGAACCTGTCACAGTTTGTGACAATAGAGGTGCGGGTCTTGACGACGGGAAGTGGCATCATCTTGCGGTGGTTTTTAGCAGAACAAAGGGTGAGCGATATGTCTACGTCGATGGAGAACAGCAGGGAAACCCTATTGACCATAGCTCGGTGAAAGGTAGCATTGATCACGAGAACGGCTTTGCAATCGGCGTCAGCATGGGTGATCACAGAGGCGGTTCATTTTTCAACGGTGTCATTGACGAGGTCGCCATTTTCAGAGGCGAGTTGGATGAAGACGATATCGAGACGGTCATGAATAATATGGAGGAAGTGCTCCCAGTTTCTCCATTGGGGCACCTCGCTACCACATGGGGTCAGGTTAAGCAGGCTTCCCAATAGATATTCCCTTTCATCATCTCTTCGGTGATAAGACCCCGTTGCTTTCGCGCGGGGTCTATCACTTGCTATCCTCAAATAAAGAAGTTCGAGAGAACGAAGCGGCAAGGAGGTTTTGATAATGGAAAATAATGAGAGAGAAATTCTATATAATGGGATTCGTCTGCCCGAAGAGTGGCCCCCACGAAATTTGTGTGACACAACCCTTTCACCTCTCTCAGTACCCTACTTAGAGAATCCCCCGACAGTTATTTATATTGATACGGGAAGACAACTGTTTGTAGATGACTTTCTCATTGAANATACCNATCTAAAAAGGGATTTNCACCAACCACGCTTATATGAAGATAATCCGGTTTTAAAGCCTGAAACGCAACTGGAGCTCAATNATGGGAAATATCCGGTTGCCTCTCCGTTTAATGACGGCGTTTTTTATGATGCCGAAGACCAGTTATTTAAAATGTGGTATCATGCTGGATGGTTCGATGGTGTTGGTTATGCGGTAAGTGAAGATGGCTTACATTGGCATAGACCCATGTTAGATGTAGTGCCAGCTACTAACAGGGTGCTTCCGGTAAGGGACGGATATCGGCGAGATGGAGCCGCAGTCTGGTTAGACCCCGAAACAGACGACCCGAATCAAAGGTTTAAAATGTTTGTATACTTCCGTTCTCCTGACGGGTCAGGCGGGGAAGTTTATACCTCATTTGATGGTATCCACTGGGGGAACCCAGTAAGAACGGGTCCTTGTGGGGATAATACGACTTTCTTCTATAATGCCTTCAGGAAAAAGTGGGTCTACAGTATTAGAACCTCGAGTCGTACGCTTGGACGCACCCGAAGCTATCGCGAACACGAGGATTTTATCAAAGGTGCTTCATGGAAGAAGGAAGATGTGGTCTTCTGGTCGAGAGCGGATGAGCTGGACCCAGCTGACCCTGACCTGGGATACGCACCTCAGCTATATGACGTTAATGCAGTTGCCTATGAGAGCGTGCTTCTGGGCTTGTTTGCCATTTTTAAAGGTCCACCCAATGAGCTATGTGCCATAGGGGGATTCCCTAAGACGAATGAACTGGTGTTGGGTTATAGCCGCGATGGCTTCCACTGGCATAGACCTGTTCGCAGTCCTTTTATAGCGGCATCGCGAGAGGAAGGCACCTGGAATAGAGCGTATATTCATGCGGCAGGTGGTGGATGTTTGGTAGTCGATGATAAGATTTACTTTTATTTTGGTGCTTGGTCGGGAGAGTCGCCTACACTCGGTAGACATATGTATGCAGGAGGTACGACTGGCGTCGCGATACTTCGCCGAGACGGTTTTGCTTCCATGAATGCCGGTTTATCGACTGAATCTTTAACAACGAGACCCGTGATATTTAATGAGGGCAAGCATCTTTTTGTGAATACGAATACAAAAAAGGGTATGCTCCAAGTTGAAATTTTAGACGATCAAGGCACTGTGATTGCGCCGTATTCCCATATAAACTGCGTTCCTATAAGCACGGATACGACCTGTCAATTAGTAAGGTGGAAAACAGGAGAAGATTTATCTTCTCTAACGGGTAAATCGGTGAAATTTAGGTTTTATTTAACAAACGGACAGTTATATTCTTTCTGGGTGAGTCCCGATTTAGCAGGTGCCAGCGATGGCTATGTGGCGGCTGGAGGTCCAGGATTTAGCACTGCGATTGATACCGTTGGCTCTCTCGAAAGATCTTAAACGTCCGCACTTTGCACAACAGGAAATATAGTAGTCCTCTCAGAACGACCTGCTCACGCAAGGAGTATCGAATGGACACATCATCTACACATTGGAGTGAAACCGACACCGTCGCCGGAGCAAGCCGCGTGCATGACCTGCTGCGGCCGGAAGTGCTTCAGGCATTTGACCGCACATTCTTCGAGCGCGAAGGATATTGGGTGTGGGAGGGTATACTGACCGACGTCGCCCGCAAGCGTTGGACGGAGAGTTTGCAGAAGCTACAGCAGATGAACGATGAGATCGTCATGGACACCGACTGGGCTGCCATCGACTTCGCGGGTCGGGGTCTCCAGCCGCCATTGCCGGAGCAAATCACCCCAGAGTTTTTGGCGACGTGTTGCGGGGGCTCAGAGCAGATGCGTTTCATGCCACGAGGACTGTTTGGATACATGCGCGAGCACGGGCTGTTCGGACCAGGTCCTGCGTTGGTGACACGCGGGTACGAGTCGCAGGGCGTCATGCCGGAACATTTCTCGATTGGATACGACGACTTCATCAGGGATGTCGCCACCGCCCACCCTCAGATGATGGAGTTATTCACCAAACTTTTCGGTGACCGCTTCATACTCGACCACTGCAACATGCTCAACCGGACACCAAGCTCAATAGGGCGGCGGTGGCATGCTCACCAGTATCGGCAGGGGCAGTACGAGGTCGAAGATCCTATCGGTACCGGACACGCCCTTACCACCGAGTATCTGCAACGGCAGTGTATTCGGACGCTCTGCTACCCAGAGGGTGCAACCATCGAGGAGGGTGGGGAACTTGGGGTCATCCCGGGTGCGCATCTCTACCGCATTCCGTACAAATGGAGCACCGAGCGCCCCGATGATGACGCCGCCATGAAAGCGGGCTGGCTGAAGGGAAAGGTCCACGCCTTCACGGGCAAGCCGTTGGAAATGGTACGCTTCTCGCTACCGCCTGGGAGCATGGTCTCGTTTCCGCACCATATGCCGCATCATGTGGGCCATCGCAAGCCCGGAACCCCGACCCGATGGGGCTTGCTGATAGCGTATCGGACACCAGACCCCGACGCAAGCCCTGCCAAGTGGACAAATGGCATACCTGTCCATTGGGTGGAACGGGCCGCGGCGGAAGGAAGGCTCTCCTCTGCGGCACGCCGAGTGCTTGAGGCGGACAATCCCCTCGACTAATTGGATCTTTCAAATCGACAAAATCCGGCTTCAGCCAAAGCGTTATGGCTGACTACAGATGAACAAGTCAAAACGGTTCGATACTTCCTTAAACCCGACGAGCAAATCTGTTGGCATATCCTCGCGGGCAGTTCTCATTGGGCTCGTCTGTGCCGCCGGGGAATGTCTGATTGCACCTTACAATGATTACGTGATTCGCAATGTCTTTCTCGCTGGCGGTCATTTTCCTGTCGGTCCATTTTTTGTCCTGACCCTCCTGGTGCTGATTGGCAACCGCATCTTGAGCGCAGTTTCCCCCAAACTCGCGCTATCGGCGGGTGAATTGGTGACGATTTGGTGTATCATGGCAGCCGCCTCCGGCATTCCTTCGACAGGCATGATGAGATATGCGTTTCGCCCGCTTGTCGCCTACCAGTATTTTGCGACACCCGAAAACGATTGGCAAGCACTTTTCCATCACTATATTCCGCACTGGCGCGTTGTTCGTGATGAGAATGCTATCAAATCCTTTTATGAGGGCATCTCTTCGGATGAATCCATCCCCTGGGGGGCATGGCTGATACCTCTCTTCGCTTGGACCCTTTACGTGTTTGTCCTCTACTTCGTTGTGATATGCCTCTCGGTGCTGCTGCGTAGACAATGGGTCGAGGTCGAGCGGTGTAGCTTTCCGCTGGTTGTGTTGCCTGTGGAGATGGCAAACGACCTACCGGGCGCGAGAAATTCACTCTTCAGGAACAAAGCATTATGGGTCGGATTTGCTGTTCCGCTATGCATTCACACGTTGAACGGTCTTCATGCGTTCTTCCCTGGCGTGCCGGAATTTCCCGTCCGATTCAATCCGCATCCCTACTTAACTGAAAAGCCTTGGAGTGCCCTGAGACCTTTGCAACTCAACTTGTATTGTTCGATGGTGGGGTTCAGCTATTTGCTGGCACTTGAAGTGTCGTTTAGCCTGTGGTTTTTCTTTCTATTCTTCAAACTCCAATGTCTTATCGGCTCGATGCTCGGTTTCCAAATCACCAAAGGTCCAGGTGTGCAGTGGAACGCGTATTCATTCAGCGCATCTCAGGAAATCGGTGCGTGCCTCACCTTTGTCATCTGCACCCTTTTCATAGCACGGCATCACATCAGAAGCATGTTTGTCAGTGCCTTTCGCAAAAGCGATGACGCAAACGAGGCGATGCCCTCTGGTTTGACAATTATCGGTCTCATCGGCGGGATATTGTTGCTGGTGTTTGCCAATCATCTGATGGGAATGTCGTTGGGATTCGCACTGCTTTTTGTGCTGGTGCTTTTAGGAATTTACATTGTCTTGACATGGCAAGTCATCCACGGCGGAATACCTTTTGTCAATCCTTCGTATTCAGCGCATTACGTTCTCTTTACGACGCTGGGTTCGGCGAGAATCAAGCCTTCAACGATGACATCGCTGTTTATGCATCCGGTTTCTCTCACGCGCGACTTGCGGGAGATTATGATGCCGTATGTGGCAAACGGTCTCAAGGCGGCTGATGAAGTCAAGGTCAGACGGCGGGGGCTGTTAATAGGTATGGGCGCGGCGATGGTTATCGGAACGCTTGTCTCATATTATTCAGTCCTCAATGTCAGCTATGCCCATCGTGCGCCGTACACAGGTGGGGCGGGCGACATGCGGTGGCTGACTTCTCTGCTCGTGAGTGCCGAGACCGGGACGGACTGGACGAACACAGGTTTTATGGTCGGCGGTAGCCTTTTCATGGGGGTGTTGATGTGGCTGAGAAGGGTTTTCGTGTGGTGGCCGCTTCATCCCATCGGGTATACAATGCTGAGTTCTTGGGCATCATTAAAGCTGTGGCCCTCAATCTTTATAGGCTGGATGATAAAGTATAGTCTCGTCAGGTACGGGGGATTGAGAATGTATCGAAGTGCGAGACCGATATTCCTTGGGCTTGTGCTTGGCGAGATGACCTGCGCTGGAATCTGGGCACTTGTTGGAATGACAACGGGTGTCAGCACGGGTTATCGAATCTTGCTTAGTTAATTTGAAACTATAGATCCTTAACTGGATTTTCTGTTCCATCGCACCACAAAGTCCACGGATGTATCTATATGCGCTGTTTCTGATATGGACATCTCGGATTGGCAAATTGGACGTTTGTCATTTTTTGTTACATTCAGCAACACAACAATTAGTCGCTCTGTCATCTCACTTGCACAGGCAGAACTTGCTGAATGCGGTGCAATTGTACGATTCAAAGACGGAAAGCGATAGACTCTCCTCACCGATTGAAGTTCTATGAAACTCATTAAAAATGCGCCTTTTTTGGAGGAAATTTCAGGCTTTTTTCACTCTATACTTTCCGATAAGTGTTGAATTGTAGGGGCGTATATGGTATAATAGAATGTAAGAAAAAGTTTTAGATTTGGAGGGAAGGCACCAATGACATTCATAAATTTCAAAGTAGGTTGTTTAAGTGGTATTGCCCCAATCCACTGATTTTGGTGTCATTTGGACTTGTATTTTAACGAGCCGCACGGTAAATTAAAAAAATGAAACAGAGACGTTTCCACGCAGTTATTGCTTCGATCGGATTGCATCTGCTCTTTGTCATAATTGCGGCGTTGCTGTTATCTGGACAGAGAGAACGGAACAAAGATACGTTTGAGGCAACAATCGTTACGCTCAATCCATCAAGGATAGCTGTAGAAATCCGACCAACCCGGCGTGCTGTCTCAACGAATACCCCGATTTTAAGTGAAACCTCTACGGAAACCCGCGTACCGACACAAGCATCGCAGATAAGCCAACTTCCGAGAAACGAAACGGAGGTTGTGCGAGAAGTCCCACCGTTAAACATCGAAACCGATATGCTGAATCCGACGGAACTATCGGTAACCCCCACACTGCCGAATAGTCGTCAGTCGACAGACGTCAGTCGTCAGTTAAGAGGAGGTTTGGTTAAACCAGAGTCCTCTTTAACTGATAACCGAAAACTGAAAACTGACAACTATTCAACAAGGAGTCGGGGAACGGATACATCTAAAACGGGACTTTCGGAATTTCTGGATGGATCCTTACCGACAGGCGGTTTGGGAGATGGGTTCGATACTGCGTTCCGAAACCTTGTAAAGGTCCCGAAAGAGAAATTGGCGGGTATCCTTGAAGGGACAGGAAATGAGATTCGCGGGCATATTCGATTAATTCGACTTAAACACTCGTTGTCGGATTGGTGGCAGGACCCGACCGCTATTCCTGCGCTTATCAAGTGGCTGGAGGAACAGACCCCGATTCGGGCAGATATGGATTTCGCTGGCGGCGCGCTACGGCTCACTGATCCCCAGATTATGGATGCCCCGCTCATCATTATGACCGGACACGATAAAGACATTACCGTCGGACGCGGGCTTGCCAAAGATGGACCACTGCAAACGGGTTTNACATCAGCAGAACGCGCNGCACTTCGGAAATATATCGTTGAAAAGGGCGGAATGCTGTTTTTCGATGACTGCGGCTTCCATGGACTTTTCGCACATATTGTTGCCGATGAACTCAAACAAATTTTTCCAGAGTATCCGCTTGAGATCCTTCCGCATGACCATGAGTTGTATAGCATCCATTACAACCTGCCGAAACCGCCGACAGGCGGCGATGTGTTCTGGGGAAATGAAAATAATGCACAACCGACGCAGTTCCGTTATCAGAAAGGGATTATCATTGACGACCGATTGGCAGTGGTCTACAATCGCAAGGATTACCTGTGTGCGATGGAAACCGCAGAGATCGAGAGCCGCACGATGTTACGACTCCGCCGTTCCACGGATGTCTATCGGTTTATGTCGAATCTGCTGATTTATGCGCTGAAATATGGCGGGAATACGGATAGGACAGGATATAAGGATTTTTAATTTTACCTTGCGGAGGAACAACGGGGTTTATCTTTGACTTACCTTCCTGATATCCGCCCTCCGCTACGCTTACGGGCTATGTTCCTATTACATTAGAAACTACTGGCTATTGCTTCTGCGAGGTCTTTTGGAAACTCGAAAAGTGACCCCAAGTTCGTCCGAATTATCATGCGTCTGATGCTCCTATTGACGTTAACAAGTGAGGTACGTCCGCCGCTCTGGCGGATTTGGGTGCTGGTCGTGATCAGGACCCCTAAGCCTGCACTATCCATTGTTTCTGCACCTGCCATATTAAAAATCAGCGTTGGTGCTCCACCTTGTGCCTCAAGTTGTTGAATATGTTCTTCAACCATGGTTTTGAGGATCAGGGCATCTTGCCCGACAACTCTTCCCTTAATCTCTAAGAGTGTGAAGTTCTTCGTTTGAATGTTAATTTGCATAAGTTCCCTCTGCCACTTTTATACCAAAGTTTAGACGATTCTGTGTACGTTCGTGCCAAAAAAACAAACATCTTTTCAGAGATTAAATCATAACAGGTTTCCGTTTTCGTTTCAAGGGACAAGATTGTCTGAAGGTCTGCCCTCCACACATCATAAAAGACCTGACAAGCAGCAAAATCATAGTAAAATAGCTTGTGTTTTGACTCAAGATGGTGCGGACTTCAAGGGATTCGGATTCCGCATGTTGCGCAATCAATCAGGGAAAGTATTGTCTATGTCCAATAGAACAGATTTTACGAGTTTTTCTAATCCCATGCATCGTGTAAGAACCGGAGCCAGTTGCCGTGCATGATCGCGGCGATGTCATTGGTACTATAACCACGAGCCTCCAACAAGCCCGTTAAGTTTTGCAAGTCAGCGATGGTGTCCAAGTCACTCGGAGATTGCTCGCGACCATAGCCACCATCTAAGTCAGTGCCGATAGCGGCGTGCCGACTGTTGCCTGCCAATTGGCAGATATAATCAATATGGTCAACGACGGTGCTCAAGGTCACCTTGTCGTGGGGAGTTTCACCGGTAACCCAGCCTGGGTGAAGCATCCATGCGTCAAAAGCGGCACCGATGACCCCATCCCGCTCAAAAATCGCACGTAACTGTTCATCACTGAACTGACGTTGATGCGGCACGAGTGCGCGGCAGTTATTATGACTGGCGAGGACTAATCCGCTGTAGTGTTCTAACGCCTGCCAAAACGACTGATCAGAACAATGGGTGAGGTCAAGGATAACGCCTAAACGTTCCATTTCAGCCAACAACGGCGGACCGAGTTCAGTCAATCCAATTTCTGTGCCTGTTCCACCGGCGTAGCGTCCAGGACCGTAGTGCGTCAACCCAATCAGACGCAAACCGCCATTCACCCACACCTCTAACTGATCCGGTTGAAGAATCGGGTCGGCCCCCTCCATGCTAATCACGAATCCCAAAGGCGGCGTATTATCAGGGTCGCTTGTATCAGTTTCCCATGCCTGCCAGTCAGCGATGTGGTTGTCTAAATCCTGCAATGCCGTAATGATACGGACGTGTCCTGTTTCTTCTAAAGCGCGATAGTAAGCCAATTGCCCTTGGGCGACACCACAGGCTTGAACAGGCGAAGCAAAATCGAAATGGGGCGCAGGTCTACCGGTTGAGCGTGCAAATAGGGTAACGAAACTCAGAGCGATTCGTCCCTGACGCATTTCTGGGTACGCGACTGTGCCTTGACCCTTACCGGGTATCCCTGTTTCTTGCGTACGAATCGTATAGGCGGAACGCAACAAGTCCCGGTTACCTTGTAAAGCATTCATTGACAAATCGAGATGTGCATCAATAATAAGCATTTTTTAATTTTCCTTGCGGTTCGGTCAGGTAAGTTTGATGGATGAGGCACCTCCCTGTCCAAGAGGACATAAATTAAAAATCTGGATACGCTGCGAAATGTGCTTGCGGTGTACCGCTTCGATAATCGCCATCGCAAGCGTTGCGCAGCCATCCACTCAGTCGGGCAACGAGATCCGGATGATCTGCGGAAATATCGTTCTCCTCACGGTAGTCGTGTGGGAGATGATATAACTGGAAACTGTCCGTGCTATTGATATATCGTAATTTCCAGCCATCTGTGGTTACCAATGCTGGACCAAGTCGAGAGGCATATACAACCCATTCACGGTGTTGTTGAAGGTCGGTCTGTTCAAGCAAAGTCGGTAAAAACGATACGCCATCTTTGGGTTGAGGCAATTCCATCCCGATGAAGTCAGCAAGGGTTGGCATCAAGTCGTAATTTGCGAGCATGTGGTTCGACACAGTGTCGGGTGCAATCCTTCCGGGCAAACGGACAATGTAAGGGATTCGCGTGCCGCCTTCCCAACTTGAAAACTTCAAACCACCCATACCGTCGTTTCCGTTGAACACATCGCCGCCGGTCTCCGAATAGAACTTCGTTGTAATTTCGTCGAAGGGTTCACCGTCCAAATTTTTCGTCCGCCCAGAGGTTCGTCCCTCCTCCTTGGCATACACTTCGTGCCCATTATCAGAGCAGAAGATAATCATCGTGCGGTCATCAATGCCGAGACGTACGAGTTCGTCCAAGATGATCCCGATGGTCTCATCGAGTTTTAGGATCATGGAAGCGTATTCTTTCTCAAACGTCGTCAATTCGGAAGACTCTTTCACCGCTGGATGGATGTCAGGAATAGCAATCGGTCCATGCGGCAACTGCGAGGGATGATAGAGAAAGAAAGGTTGGTCTTGGTGGGTGCGAAGGAACTCAACAATTTTTTCGTTGAAAATATCCTGAGAATATACGGCTTTCCCCTGCCGATTCGCCCGAAGTGCCGCATTTTCCTCGGATTCCCAATCCAGATTCACCCCGCAATCGGCATGTGTATTGCCCCGAATGTTCGTCACCTGTCCGTCTTCAAAGAGGAAAGGCGGGTAAAAGCCGTGGCAACGCGCATGATCGTAGTAACCGTAGTGATACTGCCAACCGTGCCGACGGATGCGCGCGCCTGTTGTCGCAAACCCCCATTCTAACTTCCCAATCTGTCCCGTGACGTAACCCGCTTCTCTAGCGATTTGTGCCAAGAAGACATCATCGGGATCCGCCTGCAGACCGGTTGTATGAACCAACTCCGTAACTTGACTCAGCGTTAATTCACCGGCACTCAGCCTGTCATACAACCCACCTTGCGTATAGGTCCATGTACCATCGTGGCAATCGTGGAGACCTGTCAACATACTGGCACGGGAGGGGGCACAAAATGCGCAACCGTAGGCGTGGTTGAATCGCATTCCCTCGTTTGCGAGGCGATCGATATTGGGAGTCTCGAAATGCCGCTGTCCATAGCAACTCAGCATCCCGCGTCCGAGGTCGTCGCCGTAGATGAGAATGACATTCAGGTTATCGGTCATAACTACGATACCAAACGTTTTAAAAAGTCAAGCTTTTCAGGATGCTATCCAAGCTGAAATGCGCGTTGTCTGTAGAGATGCTCGAACAGGTTCCCCTCATGCGGACTATCCCAAGAAATCTGATTCGTCGGAATTGCGCCTACATTCAACCGATCAATGAGCGGGGTTGCTATGAGATCTCGCGTGAGTGCTGTATCTTCTGTGATGGCTGTGGCAACCAGTGTCGCGCCCATAGCCTCGACCAACTGCGTCGGTGGCACTTCCACAACACTCACAAATGGGAACGGAAATTCTATGTTTGCCAACGGATGCTCTGCGTCGTCACACCAGATAACAGTAGGTCTGAGGAAGGTGCAGCCATCCAATTCGACAACTCGGTCCCCAGTTGTCAATTCCGTTGCACCCGGCTCTTTGAGGTGCCGATCGATGAGCGATGAAATGCCGTGTGCAGACTTTGGATTCGCCCATGCTGCGATTCCCGCCTCCGGATGATCAAGCGGTTTCGGTTCGATGCGTGCCAAATGTTCCGCCAATGCTTCGGCAATTTCTCGTCCATACGTCGTTACCCACACGCCAGAGGCGTTAATGCAGGATCTGCCTCCATTTTTAGCAACCGATTCCACGATGAGATCGATGTACTGTTTCCAATTGCTCTGCTCTCCTTCGTGGATGATGATCTTGCTGCGTCCGGGTCCGTGGATTTCGACACGAGGTGTGTTCACCCACGGTGCGACGGTTGAACCGCCACCGAAAAGCATAGCGCGTCCACATCGGACGAGGATTTCGTTGGCACCGGCGTAATCGGTTGGGTAGAAACTGAACGCCTCTGTGGGAGCACCCGCTGCGATAAACGCTTGTGCTACCCGATAGGGAGTCCACGGTTCCTCGCGTCCCGGTTTCAGGACGAGTGGCACTTTCAAGGGAATAGCAGGCACCCACAACGAATGAACGCCCGGCGAATTGCTGGGTAACACGGCACCCAGCGAATCCGTTTCACAGACGTAACTCAAGGTGCGACCGTTTTGGACTCCCCATCCGGTGTCAAGGACCCCCAAATCAAGTCCACGGGTGAGTCCATCCAAAACGGTATCTATGTTTTCCAAAACGCCCTGAATCTTGAACAGATTCTGTTCGCAGAGTGCTTCAGGCATACCGGTTGTCCCAGAGACCTGCTGGATGTAGTCTGTCGGGGATTGAAGCGTTCCGTCAAGCGGTAAGGTCGCCGTTGCGAAGAGACGCGCTGCCTTCTTGCATATAGAAAGTAATTCGGCGACAGAACGTTGTCCAAGCACCTCTTTTTGGAGAGGAATGTCAACAAGATCCTTCGCTATCAATCCACGGTTGGCTTGGCTCACCTCGACCAAAGGCTCGCCCGTTTTGATATGTGGGACGCGGACGGTGTTCAGACTTCTGTAAGAACGTCCGGCGCGTAGAATTGGGATATGTATCATTGTTTGCTACTGGGTTACGGCACACGGAGAGTGCCTACTACTTTGTCTACTACCATGTAATCTTTGCGACCCATCCAGAGGCGGCATCGCAATAGAGGAAATCATCGCCGTAGATGGATAACCCGTGCGGTTCGGGGTAACCTTCGGGGACCACAATCTTATCAATCGGTGTGCCGTCTTCCAGATCAAGTTTGACGATAGCCCTATCAGAGGTATGTGTTGACCAAAGTCCATCTGCAACGCGAACCATACCGTGTCCACGTCCATAAGGCAAGGGAAGCGTCTTTTGGATAGACCAGTCCGAAATTCTGACTTTATGTGTGACCTGATTCTTAAGCGTTTGGACCCAGAGATGCCCTTCATCATAGTGGTCATATTCGATGCCGTGTGTGCCACCACCATCGGGTATCGGATAGCGTCCAAGGGTTTCGCCGGTAGCGGGGTCTACTTTGAAGACCTCACCTGTCTCGGCATCTGTATCCCGGACGGGACGCCAGCGTTCTCCAGATCCGTTTGCGGCTAACCAAAGCGCGCCATCCCCATACGTCATACCGCTTGTATTAGAGGATTCACTCGGAATGTCGCGGATGAGTTTCGGTACGGTGTAGTCGACATCTGCTGTGATCTCAACTAAAGAGACTCTATCGGTAATCTGGTCAACGATCCACAAACCGTCGTCTGTGACCTGTAAACCGTTCGGCACCGCGTAAGGTGACCGGAAAACTTTTTCAATTTGCGTTGGCATGTTCAGACTCCTCTTTGGGTTGTGTTAGCATTCCTTGAATTTGAATTATCGATAAACGAAATCTATACAACTGTACCTATCAGATGTGAAACAGGTTAATAGACACCTACGACGACGCTTTCTTGGAGTTCCGTGAGCAAACGGAGATTTTCAACGCCGTCCCACGGGTATTCTGGAATCGGTTCGGCGCGTTCGGCTTCGTCCCGTTCCAGAAAACGGGGCATGAAAAATTCTTTCGTCAGGGTCGTGAGCATAACACGTCCGGTTTCGCCATAATCAACAAGCTCCTCTGGATTCTCCGGATTAACGAGTTCAATGATGGCGCGCGGGTGCGGTGGATAATAGATAATAGCATAGTTATCCGCCGGATCGAAGGGTTTACAGGCGGCTAATCCCATCAGGGTATTGCCGTAGGTCGGGATAAAATCTATACCCGGTACGAGTTCCTCGCGTGCGAATCTGTGGAACTGTGCGTCCATCTCGGTGCCGCCACAGAAGATACCTTTAATACCGACTTTCGGCAAAGAAATTTTTTCACACAATGCCTCCAACAGTTTCGGCGTGGTGAAGAGGCATTGAACGTTTTCATGGGCGCGCAGCACGTTGAGTGCTTGCGAGATAACGTGATTTTTATATGCGTCCAATTCCTCATTTTTTCCATAACGGACGAGTTGATTCACCCAACGCGGGTCGAGGTCTACATGGAAACAGATACCGCCGCGATGCTGGGCGAGATGCTCAACAGCAAGTCGTAAGCGTCTCGGTCCTGTCGGACCCAACATGAGCCAATCGCTACCGGTCGGAAACCCTTCATCGGAAAGCGATTCACTGAACAGTTCATAATCAATGTGAAAATCACGGATGCTGATTCGCGACTTAGGCACCCCTGTCGAGCCACCGGTTTCAAAGACATAAATCGGTTCATTGGCGTAAGCCTTTGGGACCCAACGCCGCACCGGTCCACCGCGGAGCCATTCGTCCTCGAAATGTCCGAGACACTTGAGGTCGGCATAACCCCCGATTTCTTTACGCGGGTCAAAATCGAGGTTTTTTGCAAACTCCAGCCAGAACGGACATCCGGTCCTTGGACTGAAGTGCCATTTGACGATTTCTCGGACGTGTGCGTCGAGTGCTTTTCGGCTCTCATTAATTTTTCGGGAAAGGTTCATTTCTTCTCTTCTATCGCAATAAGCATATTGCGGGTTACGATGTAAAGCACACCGTTCTTCGCCACAGGTGTCGTATAAACAGCACTGCCCATGTTGGTTTCAAACAGCACCTGCTTTGTTTTCCCTGTTTTCAGAATCACCACATCGCCATCTTCATCGCCGAGGTAGATTTTACCGTCCACAACATACGGTGATCCCCAAATTGCGGCGAAGGTGTCATGGGTCCAGTAAAGGTCCCCTGTGTTCACATCTAAGCAGTAAAGGAATCCGCTCAGATCGGAAATGTAGAGAAGCCCGTCAGCAATAGCTACAGTGGACATTGTGCGATTGAACTGTTCATCACCGAAGTGCCAAATGCCCGCGGTCTCGGTGATATCACCGGTTTGTGAAGCATCAATACACCAGAGATGCCCTACACCTTCGCCGTGCTCGGGATCTTGTCCAACAGCGACAAAGACTTTGTCATCATAGACGACAGGGGTTGAGATGATATTGTTGCGGGTGCCGCGTCCACCGAGTTCCCATTCAGAATTTTTTGGATTGCAATCAAACTTCCAAATAATGTCGCCGGTTTCTGGTTCAAAGGCGTAAACCCAGCCATCGCCACCGGGGATAATAACCTGTGGGACACCTTTGATAACGCCGTAAGCGGGGTTCGACCACTGCCCGTGTAGTATATTTTCGCCGGGAGAGGCATCTTCCCAGACGAGTTCGCCGGTGTGTTTATTGAGCGCAATGAAGGATGGCGCATCGGGTGAAGGGATATGGATATGTCCCTCATCAACGCCGTTACTCGTTTCCAAGAAAAGGAGATCTCCGACAGCAAGTGGTGAACAGGTGGCAAGATTATGCGGAAATACATCCAACTCATCCATCATGTCGTAGCTCCAGATGATGTCGGCATCGATTTCGCTTGTTTCTGTTTCTTCGGTAAAGGGACCGTCGTTTTCGCCATCAAGGAAAGCTTCAGTATCGATACAGACGACTTCACATCGGTTGGAGATGTAGTAGAGTCGGTCGCCTTCAATAAACGGCGTGGAGCAGATTCCTTGCAGGGGCCAATCGTTCACACGTCCTGAGGTGAGTTTGGTATGAGTGGCTTGCCAGAGAAATTTGCCATCGGATTCGTTAAACGCCATGAGGTTCCCGCGGTCTCCGGTCAGTTTGGGATTGTAAAGTGCTTTATTGTTTGTACCGACAAAGACTTTTCCACCGATGACAAGCGGTCCGGCGTAACTTTGGGAACCGAGTTCCGCTGTCCATTTAATATTTTCGCCGGTTTCCAGATTCCAATTTGCGGGGATATTCTTTTCATCGGATATCATATTACGGCTTAACGTGCCACCCCACAATGCGATCTCTTTTTCTGCGGAGGCGGTGGATACTGCAAAAACGAGCAGCACCGCCAGTTTCAGGATATAAGTTAATCGTGATTTCCAAAAAGGTTTCAATTGAATGACTCCTTCTGACTGGTTATCAGTTGTCAGTACGGCTGCTACGCAGCCTTTCGGTTATCAGTTAAGATGTATAGCAGTTGCGGGTCCAATGAATTCCAGAATCCGCTCTGGACTGAAAACCGATAGCTTTAACCATAAACTCGCCTCCGCTATAAATATTAAGGCACGAGTTGATGGTTAAAACGAATTACCATACTTTTAGATTATCGTAATAGATTTCAGTTGCGGAGTAGCCGTAGATACCGGGGCTTCCCTCGCGATTGGGTAGTGGGTCTTCGGCAGTAATTGTCCATTCATCGGGTTCAGGTTCAGCGGTTCGCCAGACCTTTCCTCGAATTACCGCTTTATCTTCCATAACCTCTACCGCCATTTTCATTGTATACCAGACATCCACTTCCCACGCGAAGTCGATTGTTTTCGCCATGCGTAAATCGGATGCCCACGAACGGATCTGCAAACGTTGGTGTCTGCCCTGCATATCCAATGTGTAGCGGTTGGCAATTAAGCCGAGGTCTGGCAGTCTGCGTTTATTTTTCGTTCCCATCAAGTCAACTTGAATCTGATAATTCTTCATTGTTGAGGGACCGAGATAGACGTTGGAGCGGTTTAAGCCGCGTTGGACAGGCGTTTTGACTAAGACTTTACCGCCATCCTTTTCACGCACAAAGAATTTGCCGGTCGCACCGATCCAGTGCGTAGGTATCTTTTCGAGTTCAAGGGTCTCAAAATCCTCTGTCCACGGGAGCGATGGAATCACACGAACACGCGCCGTCGCTTTCATATCACCCGATTGGGCAGTGACCGTGCCAGCATGCGCTCCAGCACTTTTATCGGGTGTAAATGTACCATCTTCAAATGCTCCAGTTAAGCCAGCGGGTACCCATTCTATAGCACCGATTGCACTCGTCCGTTTTCCATCTGCATCGAAACCGATAACTTGAAGTTCAACAGGTTCGCCTGATGTGAGTGTTTCTGCGGGGGTAAGCAGCAGCGAAACAGCAGGCGCGGTTGACATTTCCATCGGCTCTGGTGCCATCTCTTTAGTGGCACAACCGGCAGCGAGGATGCACACCATCAGGATAACGTAAAGTGGGATAAAATTTTTCATCAATCGTTCCTCCCAATACAATAGAGGTGTTCCTCTGTCGTGAAATAGATACGTCCGTCTGCAATCGCGGGTGAGCCGAAGATTTCGACGTAGTGTTCATCCTCAGCTCGACTTATCTCCTGAGCACTTAGCAGTTCACATCCATCCTCACTGGGTTGGAGGATCGTAAATACGCCGTTGACTTCCGCGACGTAGAGCTTACCATCTGCCCAGACAGGGGAACCTTTTCCGACTTTGCCGATGTTGTGTTCCCAGTAGACTTCACCGGTGTCAGCATTCACAGCGTGAATATTCGCGGAGTTATCTACCACATAAAGGTATCCGGCGTGAATTGTAGGGGAGGCGTATCCAATGTTAACCCCATCATATCGCCAGACTTCATGGGTTTGGGTAACATCGCCTGTGCCGGTTGCGTCAATACAGACGACCCGTCCCATCGTGGTAGTATCCATATTCTCTTCGCTATGCGTCGCATAGACTTTCGTACCTGAAACGATGACGGACGTATTGATACCCCGCTGACTGAGTTTAAATCCCCAGACCAACTCTCCGGTGTTCTGTTTCATTGCGTAGATACCGCCATCAGCATTGCCGCCGATGATGAGTTGCTGTCCGTTGATATTCACAACGACTGGTGTGGAGTAAGTCGTGTCTAACGGTCTGCCACCCGGCGTTGAAACCCAAATCAGTTCGCCAGTGTGTTTGTCGAAAGCAAAATAGCGGTGACGTGTAGCGACTTGAGCCCCCCATCCTGAATTGAGATAACTAATCACGACGAGGTCGCCTGCGATAATAGGGGTGTGAACGCGTCCTCCATAACCGGATATCCGTCCATATTCTTCTGTGAGTGAACGCGACCAGAGGATGTTTCCATCTTTGTCGAAACAGAAGAAGAGTCCTTGGACACCGTGTGCATAGATATTCCCGGTTTCTGGATCACCAGCGAGGCTTGTCCATCCGACTCGGTTGAAGGAGATAGTCGTATGAAAGACGTTGAATTGATAATTCCAGATCAGTTCGCCGGTTTCTGCATCGAAGCAGGCGATACGTTCCTGTTCGGTGATGTCTTTGCCGACACGCCCGATGACATAGACTCTGCCGTTGAGGACGATCGGTGTAGAACGCCCTATAAATTCCGCCTTCCAGAGCAGGTTCTCACCTTCGGTCGACCAAGATGAGATGAGTCCTGTTTCGGCAGAGGTGCCGTCCTGATTTGGTCCCCGCCATGTTGGCCAATCACCAGCGATGGCATGCATCGGAACGGCAACGAGAAAAAGACATATAAATAGCCGACAAAAGGTCGGTTTTTGATGGTGCAAATTTTTGCTCCTCCTCATGTATTTTATGTGCATCTTCAATTTTAAGACGATGAAAAAAGTCTGAATGTTTAACTTGGAGTGCCTGTCAGAACACCTCATCGTACAGCACTGATAAATCTGACAGTGCACCAGACGGTTTTGTTCTGTATATCTTCCGATATATCATTATACTACATTTGATGTTTTTGAGAAAGGTTTTAAATTGAGGAGTGGTTATCAGCCAAATAGCCATGAGTAACCAATAGCCAGCACTCAGGAGGCACCACTGCAGGCAGATAGATTTAGTGTTTTGTAGAGTGTTTTGTAGGTGGATCTAAAGGAAAGGACGTGTGGTGTGATAGAGGGTGTTTGGATAGAATCGTTTTTCAAGCAGACCAAGTTTCTTGGGAACTCCATGTTCATTTTTTCTTCAATACTGCCTCAAGCTTGGCTTCAATATGTCGGGCAATGTCCTGGGCATACTGTAAGTGTCCGTGCCCGCTTGCCCTGACGCTGACAAGGAGATTGTATTTCACGAAACGGATATCGGTCTTATCGTTTTCCATACGACTGCTGTGCGTCCTGCGATGTCAACGGTTGCGGTTCTGAGGCGGTAACCCCCAGGGCGTTCAAGACGAAAACGAATCTCTACCTCGGCGACTGTTTCCGTTTGATCGATGCGAATTTCGGAGTGTTCTCTATTCAGGAAGCGGTAATCTTCCTCCTTTGGACCGAACAATTCCCAGAGCACTACCTCGTTATTGTAGAGACCGTTTTCGTCTGCCCCCCGCGTGTAGTAAACGGAGGCGGACCCTTTGGTTACGGTAGCACAGGCGCGGACTTCGGGTGCGGCGTTGGTTTGCGGCATAGACACATCGACGGTTAAGTGTGGCGGAGTCCCCGTTGGGCGGGTTGGTGTTCTCGCGCCTTCGTGCAGAGACACCTCACTCCCTTCATGGACTTCAACCTGACCATCCTCCCGAATACGGATGATTTCTCGATAGTCGGATAACTTGAGTCCTTCCAAATCCCAGATAAGATCAAAAGCAACACCGAGTCGAATGGCTCTTTCAATCTCGGTAAAGAAGTTGTGCATTATGGTGCGGTATTTGATATTTTCTCTATTGCGTCTCTCCAAATTGAGTTCCCCTACACCCCAAAGATTGCCTCTCCCCATCTCAACATGTCCGAGATTATAGCCGGGCGGTAGGAGGATAACCGTTTCTGCTGCTTTGCGTAACGCATCAAGATTCCTATACGGATGGCTTTCAACGTGAGCCCTCAGATTTCGTGAGAGTGCAAGGACTTCACTGTAAGGCACACACGCAAGTTGGTGGTTGTCCCAGTAGTGGAAATGCCGCGCACCTAAGTCGTAAGCGTGTGTTTGCCACCAGAACGCATCGGCACGGTGCACCTGTCCGTAGATACTCATACCCCAACTCTTATCAGTCTGTCTGGCGGCACCACGAAGGAATCCATAGAGGATACTCGCCAAATTTTTCGGGTTGTCTATCGGGATCTGGCAACCGTAAGTCATATTCATTTCGGGCAGTGTTCGCATCGTCCCAACTCTGCCGGGTGGCTCAAAAACAATCGCGGCAGGAGATTCAGTGCCTCCTTCTGAGAGTTGATACGCCGCTGAACTGATGATAGTGTCCCACGTATATAGATTCTCCTGAAGAAACCGCATATCACCCAAATCTACGTCCGGGTGTGCCTCTAAACCTTTGCACAACCGCGTAGGTCCGCCGTCGTATTTAGCCGTGTGGAAGTAGTCTTGAAACGCCTCAAATGCGAGTTGTGGGGTCACTGATTTCCGAAAGTCAGCGTCCGCTTCTAACTTAGGGCGAAGCACGTGGTCCCGTGTGCAAACAGCGGGTTCGTCCATAAAAAGAGCGGGACCGAGGTAGTTGCTTCGGTATAAACACTCAGGATAGCCGAGTGTCGCCGCGTCGATTCCCCAATAAAAAACGTTGCGATTTTTAACCCATCCGACCTGTTCGGTATCAACGCGAACACAGTTGATCCCTGCTGCAATCATTTCATCATAATCGGCTTCGGTGAGCAGTTTAAGCTCGTAATCAGACGTGTCGTAGCGGCGCGTCTCGTCCACTTGTCTCGTGTTGCTGGGTGGTCCGATGAGGACATCGGGACGGAGCGAAAGGCGTTGTGTGTCAGGTAGCGCGACAGTGTCGCCTGAATCGGATATGTGTGCGAGTCGATAGATGTGTCCGAGATATTTCACTGTTTGTGGGAAGAGATCGTTTTGCGCCTCTTTGTCTACAGGTTTCGGGAAAAGATATTGCCACGCACCAAAACTGGGCAGGACAGGTTCTCCAGTGAACCTATCTTGGAATTCCAAGGGAGTATCGTCCCCGATCTGCAAGATGTAGCGAGATGTGGTCGTGCGGGCTACTTTTAGATCCCTGGACGGAACGCTTTCGCTGAGCAACCAGATTGCGAACTTTTCACCGGTAACTTTTGTTGCCTGGAGACAAAGCCACTGATATGGCATCCGTGCCTTTTCCTCAACCGAGCCGATTGCCACGGTCAGGGTTTTCACAACGGTGTTCGGCAGTGGGTTCTCATTTTCATGGTGATACGTCGCCATCTGTCCCGGTTCACCGAGTGGATATACCTTGCGTGTTTGCATTGTAGTACCTCAACGTGCGTCTAATTCGCTTATGATGCGTTCTACTACCCGTTTTCGCTGCCCTTGAACTGCGGGCTGTTCCAATTCATAAATCTCATCTGGAATAAGATGTTTATGACTTTCAATAGGGAGGGAATTGTGTGATGCATTATCAATATAGCGGTTAAAAATAGTGTATCGGGGATAGGATTCTGTCCATCGTCTTCCGCCGTGATAGAGTGCTTCTGTAAAAACGACACAATCTCCAGCGTTGACAGAGACGTTGATAACCGTAGGGGGTCCACCGTAGATTGAGAGGTCATCGGGCGGTTCAAAATTGCGTTTATGGCTTCCCGGTAGACAGACGAATCCTGTTCCGGGTGGCACATCCACCAAAGAAACAGCAGTGTTGAGGAAACCCGCACGGGGTCCCGATTCTTCTACACTGTAATCTTGACCAGCGGCGTGGAAATGAATGTCATCGGAGGTTTTGTAATTCTTCGTCAATGCGCAATCAACGAGACACGGAGCACCTCGCGTGAGAGCAATAACCACTCGCAGAATCTCTCGATTCAGCACAAGCCGTTGGAAAACGGGATCGCCGTATTGGATGTGATTTATCCAATGTGCGATCGTCGGTGAATGATCACCGGTTCGGGAGGTAGAGGTGAGCGGCGGTGGCAGTTCGTCTAAAGGCGTGTCGTGCCATTGGTTACCGAGTTGGATCATTCGCTCGATATCCTCGGACGGAACGACTTTTCGGAGGATAACGAATCCGTGGTGATCAAAGAACCATTTCTCATGAGATGTTAGCATATTTTTACTTTTACCTTGCGGAGAAACAACGCGCGTCTGAACTACTGGAGACGTTCCCGAAACCTGAAGAAACACCCAAGCAAAAACCGCTCCACTACGTTTCAGGCTGCGCGTTTGCATTGCTATGCGGAAACCCGCGAGTTACTGATAACTGAAAACTATCTATGGTAAACTTTAGAATTAATTGTACACTCTGCCCTGGCAAGGTTAGAATGCACATCGCATTTGGTCGAGTACGCCACAAAACCTCGCCTACCCGGTGAGGGAGAATGTCTGCTTATTTTTTTGATTTACCATAAATGACACCGTACCAATCATAGACTACCTTACTGTCTTGAGCATTGCCCAGACAATGGGTAGTTTCTCAGCAGAAACCTGAACGGATAACCCGATTTTCGATTCAAAGTTCCGTGTCACTTCGTCTGCCGTGAGGGGTCGATCATAAATGCGGACTTCATCAATGACACCGGGGAAAAACCGCTCAACCTTGCCTCGATTGTTCGCAGCACCGATATAGACCGGCTCCACAAACGGAACAAAGGTGTCAAGCTTCTTTACATCACCTTCGATAACTTCCTGCGGTTCACCATCCATATAGATGCTAATCTCAGACTTGGCTGCGTCTACAATTGCGAAAACGATGTGGTGCCATTTGCCATCCGACAGAGCGAATTCAATCTCAACAGCAATAGCGTTGCACCCCGCAGGTGATTTCTGACGTACATAGTAGTGGACGATGTCCTCAGCGAGCGGGAAACCTGCTTTTGCGCTTCGGTTGACATCAATAGCCCACGCCATATTGCATCCCTGATCGAGTACCTTGAAAAGTGTTGTCCAATCTTTCTTGAAATCGGTTTTAACCCAAGCTTCAAAGGTAGATGTCGCGACCTGCTCCCCAAAAGTGCCGAGGTTTGTCAAGTTAACATAATCGTCGCTTCCGTCAAATTCAAGTGCTTCGCCGACGTGTCCGCCGACAATTTTTGGAGCCCCGACTATGGTGCCGTCATTCTCACCCCAAACATCTTTGACTGTGCCACCAGCAATGTCCTGCCGATCAAACGTCCAATAACTCACGAGCCCATCTGTCACCACCGGCTCTGTGTATCCGCTGCAAGAAAATGTGACGATAAGTAACGTGGACATGAGGAAATAGGTTAGCCTTTTCATCGTGATTTCTCCCTTGCGGAAGCGAGTGTATTTCCGCATCTATGGAAAATTTCCGGTGTGGTTTCGAGGCATCCAAAACATGTTTTCAAAATCGGTGAGGCAATTATAGCACCTCTGGCGATTTCCTGCCAAATTTATTCTGATGCTAAGTTCACGCTTGCAAGTAATGCCAAAAACTGGTAACATGGATTTCACATCGTGTTGCAAACCACGCCGACTTCTAATAGCAAGTTTTCGCTTGCAAGCTACGCGAAAAGGGAGAGGAAAGAACTATGCCGAAAATGACAGGTGCTAAATTTATCGCTGATACCGTCCATGGATATGGGATTACTCATGTTTTTTTTATGCCGTATATTGGACCGCGGGCTTTAATGGAGATGGAAAACCTCGGGATTAAGCGGGTTCAGACGCACGGCGAGAAAGCAGCGGCGTATATGGCTGACGCTTACGCCCGTGCGAAACGTAGTCCAAGCCTCTGTATGGCACAATCGGTCGGAGCCGTGAACCTCGCCGCAGGACTACAAGATGCCTATCTCGCTTGCTCACCCGTGGTTGCGATTACCGGCAAGGAAAACCAAATCAATCAACAACGGCATGCCTATCAAGAGGTGGATCACGTCAACCCGTTTTCTGCTGTCACGAAATATAGTGCGTACGTCGCGACACCAGATCAACTGCCTTTCTATCTACGTCAAGCCTTCCGTGCGGCAACGACAGGGACCCCCGGACCTGCCCACCTCGATTTTGAAGGCATCGCAGGAACCTCGGTTATCGATCGGGACGGCGAATTTGAGGTAATCGTTGAAGAATCATTTACCCAATTACCGCCGTTCCGACCGGAAGCAGAAGTAGAAAAGGTGGCGGAAGCCCTGAGCCTCCTCTCCGATGCGAAACGTCCGATCATTGTCGCAGGGGGTGGTGTAACGGCTTCAGACGCACGCGCAGAACTTGTCGCATTGGCAGAGAAACTCTCGATTCCGGTCGCGACTTCTCTGAATGCAAAGGCGATGTTCCCCAGTGACCATCCTCTGGCAGTCGGGACACCGGGTTCATACTCGCGAGCGTGTGCTAACCAAGCGGTATGCGAGGCAGACCTTGTCTTTTTCATTGGAAGCCATACCGGCGGACAGGTAACCAACGGGTACAAGATTCCACCACAAGGCACGCCGGTTATACAACTCGATATTAACCCAGATGAACTCGGACGAAATTATCCAATCCAGTTAGGGATGCAGGGAGATGTGCGGAATACGTTGCGCCGGATGCTTGGAGCATCAGAAGCCGCTGAGCCGCGTACTGAATGGGTTGGCCGCGTCCAAGAATTAGTGAAAAACTGGAAAGACGATGTCAGTGAGAAGGTGAATTCGGACCGGTTGCCAATGTTACCGGAACGGCTCTGCCGTGAACTGACAGACTATCTCCCGTCAGACGCAATACTTGTATCCGACACGGGACATTCAGGTATCTGGACGGGCACGATGATCGATTTCAAACATCCCGATCAGAGTTTCATCCGTTGTTCAGGGTCGTTGGGATGGGGACTTCCCGCGGCGATGGGTGCGAAGTGTGCGCAACCCGATAGACCGGTGATCTGTTTCACAGGCGATGGTGGTATCTGGTACCACATGACTGAACTTGATACGGCGATGAAGTCGGGGATTAATGCCGTTATCGTTGTGAACAATAATCACTCACTGAATCAGGAACAGGGTGGGGTTGAGTCGGTCTACGGTGGTCGGACCTCCGGTTCTGATGAACTCTGGCTGTTCCCAGACGCGGACTTCGCGAAGATGGCAGAATCGATGGGGTGTCTTGGGATTACGGTCAATAAACCGAGTGAACTCTCGGGTGCGTTGGATCAGGCACTCGAATCGGGGAGACCGGCGGTTGTGGATGTGAAAACGCATGTGGAAGGAATTGCGCCACGGACGTGGATGCCTTCGTAACAGCAAATTGCGATGATTGTGTTAGACCGGTGCGGTGTTTTTGATAGGGTATTTCCCCAGGAAACCGCACCTCCCAATAAGTCGTTTCCATGCGGTCGTGCGAGGAAGATGGCTCCGATCTATTTCCAGATTGAAGCCCCTCGCATAACCCGCTTATCTCATAACAGCCCACAGAAATGTTAGTTAGGAGGTGGATATGTGAATTGCCCCTTCTGCCCACCAAAAGTCAATGACAATGCCATTCTACTTGAGAACGACTTGAGTCTCTTTATCGATCTCAAACAATCAATTCTGCAAGGCTCTGGGATCATCGTGCCAAAAGCCCATCGGCAATCAACGTTCGATCTTACCACAGAAGAAATTACTTCTACATTTTCACTTCTTACAGAGGTTAAAGCATTTCTTGACACCGAATACAACCCTCAAGGCTACAATCTGGGTTGGAACTGCGGGGCGGTAGCTGGGCAAACAGTATTCCACGCGCATTTGCATGTGATTCCGCGTTACACGTCCGAGCCTCATGCGGGTAAAGGGATTCGCTACTGGCTGAAACAGGAATCCAATCGACATAACAACTAATGAGTCGTCATTGTTGATGGCCAGAATCTCGTTAGATATTTTAAGGTTAAGGACAAGTATCTTTAGTGAGCATGCGTCGCGCATGTGCTTTTCGTGTATATACTTTGCCGCCAACTAACTGACGATTCTTAAAGTCAGTAAACAAGTCGCTGTCGCCCTCGCGATAAGATACAAGCACTTTTACTCCTGATACTATAGCCAATGCAATAATATGCTCGTCGTTTGATGCTATCTCGTCCTTCAGTTCATTCGCTTTTTCTTGTACATCTCGAGGAGACACTATTTTGAGTTTACCTCTTTGCCTGAGTCGATTTCTCAGGTTCTGCATTCCTCCGTTATCCCATTCCTCTTCCAATTTCTCTATATCAGAATAAGCGATTTTGCCATCTCTTTTCTCTAACCAAGTCCACACAGGCTCCATATCTTCATCATCTGGGTTTTTGAATTTATGAAAAGTGTTCGTATCGACGATAATACACATCGCTTAATCCTTAAACCCCAAGAGTCGCTTAGATTCTTTCAAGAAAAATTCGCCGTAATGTGGTGGTACTCCAACCATATTGGCCATCTTATCAAAACTAATATTATGCACCTTGACGATATTTCCCTTTGGTTCAAAATAGATCAACGACACATCTTCGGGACGGAGGTTGCCTCTTATAATGTCAATACGGGCGCGGTCAATCATATAGTCACTGTGGGTTTCAATAATGAATGACCGGTTATTTTTATTAGCCAATTTCACTAATAAAGAGGAGAACTCTGCCTGCGCGCGTGGGTGCAAGTGGACTTCAGGTTGTTGTAATAAGAAATAGGCGGTCTCCTGCAAATCAGGTGGAAGGTGCTGAGAGGCATTGTTCCTCAAGGCATGTACCAAAATTGGTAAAATTTGACTCACACCGTAACCGACATCAACGATATTGGCATTAGGACCCCGGACCTTAAATTTCAGTTGAAACGGTGCGCCCAAGGAACGTCCGAGGTTTTTTATCTCTATATTTTGAAATAATCCAGAACTCTTGCCGAATTCGATTAACTGTGTTTTTAGGGCTTCCCACTGCTTTTGCTCGGTTGCTTTTATCCGCATCAACAGCATAGGAATGTCACTCCCCTCTGGATCATTAAATTCTCGGGTCGGATCATAGGTGCGTTTCGGGCGTGAGCGAATCGGTGATGTGCTAAGTACAGATAGGCGAGACCCACTATCCAAAAGTTTGTATCGCTCTTTTTCCGAATTTTGGGATTTTTTTAAATAGTTTTCCAAGGCTGTTTTTCCTTCAGAATCCCCCTCCAAAGGGAAACCGAATGGGCCCAATCCAGATTGTGAGAAACCAAAGGGAATAGATATATCCAAAATGTCAGGAAAACAACTTATTTCATAGTGATTACGTTTTTTATCAAAGGAAACTAGATGCATTCGCATGTCTCCTAAATCGTTTTCAGTTTTAAAAACGATTTTACCATCAGAAAATTTCAGATCGAGTGAACTTATTGCCGGTTCAATACCGTCCGTTTTTTCGCAAAATTCAAATGTCTGTTTAACAGCTTCAGTAGTAAACCCCAGTTTAAAAGTCTTCGCTTTTGGTCTACTGTTTCTGACTATATCTTTAAAAATGCCCATTGAATAGGGATCTGCATTAAAATCTAACCTGCTGTCCCGCAAATAATCTGCTAAGATATGGAAACATGCCAATGCCGTGGTTTTGCCAGTGCTATTCTCGCCGACTAAAAAGGTCAACGGACGAATTTCAAGCGTCTGGCGTTCAGCAAAACAGCGGACATTTTCCATTGTGAATTGGGTAATGCGCATGTTGTCATCTCCGCAATGTTATTCTTTAATTTTGGGATATATTGATTTGCAACTGTCTCAATGTGCTGTCCATTATCGTAACATACCCAATGGTAAATATCAAGAGAACCACATCATTCCTCAGAACCATTCAGGTCCAGCAGCGGCGGTAGGGCTTCGCTTCTATTGAAATGGTATTATTTTCAGAAGTCACCATAAATGGTTCTGATATCCTTAAAGTTTCCCGTGGACTCAGGAAAAGAAAAAAAGTAAAACAGTGGTTCCCAAAACCATCAAGTCAAGCATGCCTGCAACCCAAATTTTCTTCCACTCCTGTCTCCCGATTTTCTGCTTTAAAAAGAACAAACGTCCGATCAACCAGAGGGAATAGAGCTGAAGTGGGGGAAAAAATAAGCCGAGTAGCGCAGCATGCAATGCACGATTCGCCGTCGTCTCACTGATTGATAAAGGTATTTCTACCGGATCTCCTACAGTCTTCGGAGCATCGGGGGACCCGCCTTCTGCGTCAGGCACCGCAACCGCTCGTTCTCGTCCTTTAAGAAGGGGAATGGCGCGTTCAGCATCGGTTTCAGCGACTTGCAATTTAATACCGCCTAACGCGTTGCTCAGGTGCCACGCAACACCGACGGTAAATTCGTCTGCGAGGAAACTGGACACGTCGTTGGTTTCAAGTAATCCCTTCGCCAGGTGCGCTTCAAAGGGCATGTCAAAAGTCGCCAATGTGACTAATTTTTCAGCCATCACTACACCTCCAAGTATATTGCCTAATTGGTGATCCTTGTTAGTAAATTCTACCATAAACAATTCTTGTTCCTAAATATCGCTGTAAAAGAGGTTAGGAAGCGTCTTTGGATTCGCTAAAAACCTCCATTCCAGCGGAACCTTCTGCAATCCGTCGAATCTGCTTCTCAAAACCGGGGGGTGAGAGTGTCCATGTTATCCAGAGCGGTTCATCGCCTGTATTGACAAAACGGTGCTCCACATTCGGCGGGAGATAGATGACGGTACCGGGTTTCAAATCGGCAACTTCATCACCGACAAACGCTTTGCCTTGTCCACCATAGACAAAAATAATCTCTTCGGCTTCGCTGTGAGAGTGGAGCGGAATTTCACTGTGCGGGTCAATTTCTTCCAATCCCATCGAGAAGTGTTCAGTGCCAACGGTATTCGGCTCAATGAGCGTGTACAATGTGCGCGGAGCCTCGTCTTCAATTCGGACGACTTCGGCATCCTCTTTGTGATAGATATGTTTCATTTTTTCCTCGTGGTATGGCGCAAACTAACAGTTTACGCTACAAGTCTCTGTTACGGCACACGGCGTGTGCTTACTACTTTTAATCGAACTCATGTTATTTTGGCAAACCAATAGGAATACAGGCTTGCGTTTTTGATTTGAAACTGGAGTCGGACTTCTTTTCCATTGAGTGCTTCCAGTGAACGGTCAAATTTAACTTCTGTATCCACCTGATCTCCGACAACCCGCTGGGAGGTATAATCCTTCAGAGGTGTCCCTGTATCATCCGTGACCGAGACGATAACATAGCCTTGACTCGCATCAAGGTTGAGATGTAATTCTCCACCACTGAGCGTCAACGGTTTCGTCAACATGTATCCCTCGGTTTCATCTGCATCAAGTGAGACGAACCCATCACGTCGCAATGTCGCCAAGCCGAGCATGGATGTGTGCTTCCGTTCGACCTGCTTGAATTTCCTGCCGGTATGCGGTCCGTTCACGCCACCGTAATAGAAATAGATGTGATCGTCGCGTGTGACGAAATTCTGGCTAATCCTCACCATCCCGTCTTCCCAACTGTCCGTCTGCCCAAGCGAGAGAAATGTTTGCCGATCCAAGACGCGTTGCCAGTGGACACCATCACGACTCATTGCAAGCGATGTGTCAATCGTGCCATCAACGCCCTCGCGATAGACCCAGATCATACCGAGATAGATGCCTTCGTAGATGTTGATAGGCATCCCGTAAATCTGTGTGCCCTCTTCATCAACCTCGTCGCATTCAAATACACGTTCTGGCTCGCTGAAGTGGACCGCGTCGGGACTCTCGGCGCGAGCGGTTTTGCGTCCGCCTGCCCCGAATCGTCCAAACACAACATATTTCTGTATTTTGGAATCCCACACCAGGGACTGGGTGGTATCGCTATCAAGCGGGATAACTGGATTGGTCTCGCAGTTCGTCCAGTGAACGCCGTCCGGTGAAAAAGACATCCACATACCATCACCGTCACCGCGTCCCCAGATCGTCCGTCCTTCGTGTTGAACGAAGGTATCAATTCCACCGTGTTCCCAATAAAAGCCTTTGTAACGACGGACAGGATCCGTTTCGTGTTCGTCGTAGATGACAGCCATGCCTTCACAGTTTGTGCGTCCGACATCAATCAGATTATTGGCGGTGCTTCCTTCAAAATCGACTTGGTTTAGGATCGGTTTCTCCCAGTGCACGCCATCGGTTGAGGTCGCATAGCCGAGGAGTGTTATATTGCCGAGAGCGTCCCGCTGACGGATTTTCACCATTCCATCGACATAAGGTCCTGTGAGATACCACATTTTGAAGATCGAATTCTCTGGATCGTAGAGGACTGTGCCGTAGAGAGAGGCAACGCTCTCCCACGGATTCTCACCGCGCAAAATAGGGTTGTCGGGATGCCGTTCGGGTTGGTGCATCCGACGGTAAAGTCTTTCGATTCGGGTGACGTGATGGAGGTCGAGGAAAAGATAGCGATGTTCCATGTGGAGGCTCCTTAGAAATTTCGTATCTTTCGTAGGCATGCTATCATAAATGTGCCGGTAAGTCAATCAGGACGGACGGACTTTGCAAAGGTATGTAAATATTTTGTCAGTGAATTGTCAGAAGCAGGATTTACAGGATTCAAAGATTTACGGGATTGGCAAATCCCCTGCACAAACTAACAGTTTATGCTACAGGGACCAAACTTCTCAGAATCGCGCGTCAAAAACTTTACACACCGGACGTACTCCATCTTTTATTTTTTCTTGTTAGTCCGGGACTTACCCGTTAGATTACAGCATACGCAATTCTTCAAATAGCACCAACTGTTGAGGGTAACCTATCGGAAGAGACCGGATTTCTTGATAGCCCTCAAAGAAAATTGTCTGTTCATCCTCACTAAAATGGCGTGAAACCGTCAGAATGTCTGAGAGATAATAACCGAACCCGAATTGGACCACGTCAATTGGGCAGGGCTGCCCGTCCGAGATAATGATATTATGTGGTGCCAGATCCGAGTGAATCAACCCAAAAACATCCCGACCTTCCCCCTGTTCTGCGACAAACCGTGAGAAGCGTGAAGAAAGCGAGGAAAGTTTTGTGCGCTCCTCTGGCGAAGCGTCTATGTAATCATTTCTAAGAGCCTTTTCAACTTTCGAGGTAACCCAATCCATGTCATACCGAGGACGGGTGAACCAGTTCGGTAGTTCCAAGGTCTCCGATACACGGTGCGTGCGCCCCACCATGGTCCCAAGACTCCGAATCAGTTCTGGCGTTTTCTCTGCGGTGGGGAGTGTATTAAGCGTTTCACCGGGAATCCAATTGTATACAGTCGCATAGCGCGACGGTAGATCGTTTGGGGAGACACATTGAATCATTTCACCATCACGTCCAAGCACAGGCGAGAGGGTCCTGACACGTCCCGTGTTCCAAAGTGCTTGTAACCAATAGACTTCAGATCGAATTTCATGGACAGACGTTCCGGCACGATAGAGTCTCAGTGTGAATCGAGTATCCCCAGCATCTAAGAAAAACAACATATTCGCAATATCAAATCCAGCACCACTGATTCGGAACGAAACGTTATCCAACGCATACAACATAATAGCGGCTTTTGCATAATACCAATCGGTGGTAAGGTATTGTAACATATTTCTGTTATAAACTATCAAAATGCCATTGTCACACGCATGTCGTGTCGATTCGGATATAAACGTTCGTTGTTCATCATCAAGTGAATCCAAGAAGTCAATGATGGCGGGATCAATTTGTGGGTGTGGGTCAGAAATCGCTTCGAGCCAATACTGTCTGCATTTGTCATGACAATCGATTCGGTAGACGGGTAGGGACGGATCGCGGTACCACTCAGGAGAATTTTCGATAGCGTATTCAACCTGAGTACCACAAAATAGGCACGGCATTTTCTCCGCCATGGGGCTGTTCCTCCTGTTTTGACAATCCGGTGCGGTTAGGGGATTTCGTCTGGGAATAGACTAAATCCATTCCTTGTATCAACGTGAGTTTGACATAAGCGTATCGTTGGAAACCTGCTTCATTTTCACAGGGGACCCCGGTGGATTGTCGGGTTTCGCTGTGTTTTTTTTCTCAATGTGTCCTAAAAAAGAAAACGTTTGTGGCAAAACTGAAGGCTTCTGCGGATTTCATCGCTCTACCCGACCTACGAGGCTACCGGGGGTGTGCAGATATTTTCGGGCTTTACTATATTACCGAATTAAATTCTGAAACTTCATAAAGTTTGTGCCACAACAGATACACTCCATTTTTTTAGGAACTCTGGTTAAATCTCGGCTCAGCCAATCGGAATGTCAGCAAAAACCCTAACAAAACAAGGACACCGCACCCGATAAAAACCGGTTCAAAGGCGAATTTCTCAATTAGCATTCCAATCAAAGGTGAAACGAACAAGGGGATCGCCTGAAAAAGACTCATCACTCCGAGATATTGGGGGTGTTTCTCCTGCGGTGCAATTTCAAGGGTATAGTTTGTGACGATGCGGGCAGACACGGGTGTGAATCCCATAAGCACAAAGATAATCCAATAAAACTGAGCACCGGAAGGCATTCGACTAATGCCGACCGCCAATAATGGCATAAAGGCACTGATTAATATCAGAAGACGTAAGACAAATCGGTTTCCTGAACGGTCTGCGATGTTGCCCATGATACCAGCACCGACAGCATTGGATGCGTTTTGTGCAATTATCAACGTGACGAAACCAGAAGGGGCGAGTCCTAATGTCCGCTTTCCGAAAACCGTATAGTGTGGAAAAAGGGGCCAGATCGAATAGAATAGCAGAATAACGATTGCAAATCGCCGAAAATTTCTATCATACCTTAACGATAGGAGCGCATCGCCAAGAAATTTGAAAAAAGGTGAGGTGCGTTGTGAGGGTGAAAGCGGCTCTTTTAACCAGAAACTGACTGCCGTTGCAACGCCGAAGAAGGCAGCCGTCGCAGCAAAGAGTAGCGCATAACGCGGCGTGCTCCCAGAAAGCCAGCGCGGTAAGAGGTAAAAAGCGACGCCGATCGAAAGTGTACAACCGATGATATTGGAATAAGCGAGGAGTCTGCCCCGTTTTTCGGGACTGATGAGTTTTCCTTGCAGTGTTCCGGTAGCCAGATGATTGCAACCGACTGCGAGCCAGTGCAGGGTACACAGTAGAAGAAAAATAGCAACGATAACATTTCCTGACCAATGTGTTAAACTCAATATCAGAGATAACACGCACCAAGGAATGGCAAAACCGAATCCTGAGAGAATAAAGAATCCCTGTTTTTTCGGCATCTGTGCGACACGCTGCGCGACCAGAAACTGGGGCAAACTCTGCCCGATTCGCAGAATGAGGGGTAACAATCCACGGATGGTTCCAGACGAGGTATAGACATCAATAAACGCTGGAATGACCACAGACTCGGATTTGAACATCCAACCGAGGCGCATCAGAATTTGGTTTAGAGCAAAGACAACTAAATTGCGTTTTTCATGCGGATAAGACTCTTCCGAAGCGGAGTTTGTCTGATCTGATGCGCTTTTATCCATTGAAATTCCATTCGTTTGTTAGCGAATTCACGCGTTCCCTCATTTCAGTATTGGCGTTAAGTCAGTGCGCCTTCTTTAAGCCGCTGTGCGCCGTATTTTTCCATCTCTATTCTCGCCTCCGACGCTAAAGTCTCTTGCTCGGAGAGTGCTTCTGCGACCCGATGGAATCGTTCAATGTCCCTCAATCCCATAATCGTTAGATTTACACTCTTATGACTGAGCACATAGCGGTAGAATTGCTCTGGAGAGGGTGCGTCTGCGTTTCCAAAAAGCCTGTCATTCCGCGAGGCATTCATAATAACGACCCCCGTATTGTGTTTGTCGGCAGCGGGAAAAACTGTATCCTCCGGCGTTTTCATTGCACAATTATACCAACAGAGGACGGTATCAAAAAATCCAGTAGCAACGGCGTGTTGTATCTGAACCCAATCGTGTCCGGTAACACCGATGAAGCGGATGAGTCCTTCATCCCGTGCCTTCTGTGCTATCTCCAAAGCACCGCCGGGTGCCAAGGCTTGGTCGCGTTCCGCTTTTGTGTTCAGGTGATGCAGTTGGTAGATGTCAATGTGATCGACATTTAGCATTCGTAGAGACGTTTCAAGTTCCGTCCGTGCGCCTTTTGCATCACGCTGAGCGGTTTTCGTCGCGAGAATCAGCCGATCGCGTTGCCCTTTTATGGCGGCTCCGACAACTTTTTCGTCCTCGCCATCTCTATATGCACGCGCCGTATCCATATAATTGACACCGGCATCAATTGCTTTGCGGTAACCGTCAGCGGATTCGCAATAAGCGCCACCGACACCGAGTCGGGTAACTGTCAACCCTGTGCGACCTAAGACTGTTTTCGGAATCTCATAAGCCATTATGTTCACCTCAAAAAGTGTCGATTAGCGTTCATTCAATGGTAGAAAGTTCCATCTCAAATGCCAGTTCAGGCACTTTATGGCATCTCTACCAAAGGTTTTCCCGATTCAGGAATTGCTCCCATATTGCCGCGCTATTATTCCAGTGCCGACGATTGGCTGCGTGAATTTTGGTTATAGGTGTTCAATCTGCCATACACTTAAAACGAAACAAGCAGGTTCAGGCTTGAGAAGACTTGTAAAAAATGGTATAATGCTGACATAATACCATAAAGGGTTTCTAATTTCAACGTCCTTGCATATACTATTTTTTAAGGAACGAAAATCCCGCTTCAAAATGTTTTCAGAGGAGGATGCCCAAAAGAGGTATTGTCTAAATAACGGTATTGCAGAGGACTGTTCTTCCGAACGATATCGTCGGATCCAGTCGAATGAGGAAGGAATATCATGGCAAATGAGACAGTCGAGACGCTTTGTAGCGCCGCCAGAGCAGGAGACCTTGACCGAGTCAGGGAGATTATCGCCGCGGAGCCACGGTTGGCATATCAAGAGATGGCAGACAACAACGAACACCAAGCCATCCACTTCGCCGCCGAAGCAGGGAACGCCGAGGTTATGGCTGTCCTTTTGGAGGCAGGCGCGAACCCGCTTCAGGGCATCTATCCGCATCGAGACGCGACGACAGCGTTGCGGTTGACTTCAGACCGCGGACACACCGCCGTTGTCGAAACTATCGAGGCATGGCTTAACAAAAAGCGAGGTACGACCTCGCGGGGTGAGGAATTCGTTCAACTCGTCGCATCCGGCGACATCGAATCCGTGCGATCTGCCCTTGATAAACGTCCATCACTGGTCAAGGCGAAAGACCGGAGCGGGCAGACGGGGCTTTTCAAAGCCATTCATCATGGGGATATACGGATGGTTATTGAATTGCTGGATCGGGGTGCTAACCCGAATCATGCTGATTCTGGGCGATGTCGTCCGATTCACCGCTGCCTGCACCATAACTGGAAAGTGCCAGAATCGATGTACGGCACTTACGCGGCGATCGCAGGTGTCCTAATCGCACGCGGGGCGGAGTATAACATCTGGGTTGCCAGTGGGGTTGGGGATGTCAACGGTGCTAAAGCGATGTTACAGGCAGAACCGAACCCGAATCGCCTGTTTCGGAACAGAAGCCCTTATGTGCATGATTACGTCAATCCGCTGTGGGTCGCGTGTTTCCACGGTCACAGCGATGTCGTGCGGGTGCTTTTGGACGCAGGCGCGGACCCCGATTCACCGTTTACGATTAACGTTGCCGGCGAAACGGTCAAACAGTGGGGACATACGCTTTGGATTGCCGCGAATCAGAACCATTACGAGGTCGTCAAACTTCTGCTGGAAGCGGGTGGGAATCCGAACACAGCAGTTTACGCTTCCGATTCGGCACTCTCGAACGCCAATCTGCGCGGATACAAGGAGACCGGCGAGTTGCTGTACCGTTACGGTGCAACCGATGACCTGTTGAGTTACTGCGTGACGAACAATCTTGCCGCTATCGTAGAGATCATGCACCGCGAACCCTCGGCGTACTCGGAAGAATCTGGGGATACACGCGACCCCTGGGAAAGTCTGCTGTGGAGCGGTGTCCTGGCGGGCAATATCAACATTGTGGCGATGTGCCTCCGACGGAATCCGCAGTTTAGCGACGAAGCGTGGTTTAATCTGTTGGAGCAATCAATTCGCGGCTGGCGGTTGGGCGACCTCAAAATTAACAATGCGGACTTTGACCGTCGAAATTATATCACGATTTTACGTATGCTACTTGCGCACGGCGTGGACCCCAACCTGCGAAACGGACGGAGTGATAGTTTCAATTTCACGATTCTGCACCACCTCGCTGGCAAGAGTTGTGCCCCCGCTCAATACGACCACACGCCGGAGGAGATTGTTGAGTTCGCCAGCCTCTTCTTGGATCACGGAGCGGAGATTAACGCCCTCGAAAACAAACTGAAATCCACACCGCTCGGTTGGGCAGCCCGTTTCGGCAACATTGTGTTGGTCAAATACTTCCTCGAACGTGGTGCCGACCCACATTTGGCAGGCGCGAATTGGGCGACACCACTTGGCTGGGCAGAACGGGAAGGGCATATTGACATTGTCGAGATTCTCACTGCGAAGCAATAGCCGGTTTCCGAAGAAAGTGCGGGAATTATCCATCATCAAAATAAGAGTTGCCAAAAACTTTACACACCCTCAAATTGCGGGTGCCATTTCCCATGCTTGAACGGATCGGAAATGTGCCTGTCCACCACGGCTCACTAATCTTACACCGGTGCTATCGGCTCGTGTCGGATAAACCCGTTGCGTAATGCACTGCCTACTGTTGGCGAACACCTCAACTACGGACTTATCGACATAGATGCGGAGCTGAAGTGTTTCGCTACCCTTCAGCGTGAACGGGGCGCGCTGTGCATCGACAAACTGTTCCGACTCCGGCAATCTCGCAGTGCCGCCGGCGTCCCGGTAGTGTGGATACCGGATGGCTTCGTTCAAGGTGGAACGGCTGACCTCGATTTTTAACTTTCTTTCTGCCGGAACATAGAGAATCCCTGTTTGTTCGGCCTGATCGGGTGAGCAGAGTACCTGAACACCGACCTCGGACGCATCGTTAGGATCAATTTCGATATCCAACTCAAGGGAACTCCCCTGAATCTCCTCTAAGTCCAACACATCAGCGTCAAGCGTGATATTTTCACGTGCTTTCGGGTTCATCCGCAGGTATTCCAGTTCGGGTACTGGTTCAATTCGCAAACTACCGTCGGTTGCGAGGGAAAGGATACGCGGTAGCGTCATCACTCCTGACCAACCGGAGGTACGTTCTTGTTCGACACCGCGAATTTCGCGAATCCAATCGAAAAAGATACGACGACCTTGGGCATCTAACAGTGATCGGGCTCCACCGAGTAGTCCACCCTCCCAACTCATCCGTCCGTAGCTTTCAGCATAATACCGTTCGTTTTCAAATCTGCCGAGATAATACTGTGTGCCTTGCCAATGGCTACAAAAAAGTAACATGTGCTTATCGCCTAACGGATAAAAATCGGGAACCGCACAGTCCTCTTCGGCATCTGTCCATTCGCGCCGCGATTGATAAAAGGAGCGCACAAATTCCCACGCCACAAGGTCAGACGACTTAAACAGCGCGGTTCCGTCCCCAGTTTGTCCGGGTATCCTGTTCCCGATGAGTGCGTAATAGGTGTCGCCTTCCAACCACGCACACGGGTCAAACACAATATACTCACCGTGTCCTTTCTCACCGAGAGCGGGGACGGGAATCACTGGATTGGCTGGATGCTTGTCCCATGTGATGAGCAAATCATCATTGCTCGTTGCGATACATGTTCCATCTGGAACCCCATGATAGATGAACGTCGGTACACCCTCTCGACTCACGAGCGCACCACCGCTAAAGCATCCGTCACGATCAGGTCCGTCGAGGTCGGGCGTTAAAGCGATGGGGTGATGCACCCAATGCACCAGATCGACACTCGATGCGTGTCCCCATTGCATCCATTTCCAATAGCCACCTTCAGGATTGTGCTGATAGAAGATATGGTATCGTCCCTTCCAAAAGATGGAGCCGTTGACATCGTTCATCCATCCGAACGGCGGTGTGAAGTGGTAACGGGGTCGATACGGGTCGTCTGTATACATCCGATCAAGCACGCGTGTCGCGTGGACAAGTGCCTCTGTCTTTTCAATGGCTGTGTTCATGGTTTTGTTGTCCCGTATGTAGTAGTAGAAACTATTATGGTAAACTTTAGAATTAATTGTACACTCTGTACCGGCGAGGTTAGAAACCTCGCCTACCCGGGGAGGGGAGAATGTCTGCTTATTTTTCTGGTTTACCATAGTGGGTTCGGTGGGCAGTGCGGTGTAAACCTTATGAAACGCCGCAATTGACGCAGGATAATCCCGAACTTTGAGATACAGTTCCCCAAGTAGACTGGCGAGCGTCATATCGCCTGGATGTAGTTTCTGCAACTCAAGATATGTCTTAATTGCTTCAGCGGAACGTCCGGATTGCCGACGGACATTCGCTTTTTGCCAGAGAACATCGTTGAGGTTGGTTCGGGCGAGTTGATAGGTCGGCTGTAGTGCCAAAGCGTTTCGATAGGCGCGAATCGCGGCATCCCAATCACCGTTATTCCTGAGCGTTACGCCGTAGTTATTGTAGGCGTGTACGAGGTTTTTCTGTGCCTCCGCAGCGTTGGGATCAATTTCTAACGTCTTTTGGTAATGTGTAATCGCTAAGGTAATGAATAGGGATTTCATTTTGGCACCTCGTGTCAGATGGTATCAGTCGAACAATCCACACGCTACGGTTAAAAGGCGGAAGGAAATATGGTGAAAGTCAAAATATAGTCCTATGAGGACAGTATACTTATTTTTCGTCTGAATCGCGGATTACGCGGATGACACGGATGACAGGGTCGCGAGCATGCAGAAATGCCCAAGCAAAAACACTCGCTCCTACAGTGGGAGAAATGAATGCCTCTGGCTATATCCAGCCATCGTCAACCATCAATGTCAATGGCGATTCCATCTCCTCAAGAGGTAGCTGAATCCGCCGCCGTTTCCGAGACGATTCATAAATCGCCATGAGCAGTTCGTGCGTTGCGTAACCCTGATGACCACTCGATCGATGCTCCCGTCCTTCTTCAATAGCCTCAATCATGTCTCGCACGGGGTTACTTTCTGAGGGAAGTTCGGGTGACACCCAAATACCACCCGATTCTGCGTTCCGAAAACGGAGCGGTAGTCCACCGGGGGCAGCGAGTTCGATTTCGCCTTCCGTTCCATAGCAGTAGATGTGATGATAACCGGGGGCGGTGTCGCTGCCCGATTCAATGATCCCCCGAACATTGTCTTCAAACTTGAAGTAACCGATTGCGAAATCCTCGGAGTGCAGGTCGTATTTGGTCGGTGTGCCGATACGTTCAATCTGACCAATCACCCAACTTACGGAACGGTCACCATAGACATATCGCATAAGGTCAACAGTGTGTGTGGCATTGTCCTTCAAGTCGCCTCCGCCACAAACGGCGTGAATCCGAAAGATGTCGCCGATCACACCATCGGCAATCATCTGTCTTGCGGCTTCGTAGGGTGCGCTAAACCGTACTTGGTGGTCGATTGCCAATTTCACGCCGTGTTGTGAACAGGTTTCAAGCATCTCTCTCGCCTGTCCGAGGTTCTCCGCTATCGGTTTTTCAGACAGGATCCCTTTCACACCGAGTTTCGCGACCTCAATTGCTACTGGCGCGTGCAGTTTCGGGCGGGTACACACGGAAACCAGATCAATCTCTTCCGTCTCGAGCATCTCGACGTAATCGGTATACTGCTTTTCGACACCGTATTGTTCGCCGTATGCCTTCAAACCCTCTGCATTAATATCGGCAATCGCGGTCAGAGAAGCTCTCGGTTCATTCAGATACCATCCGGCGTGCATGTGGGAAATCCCACCGCACCCAATTATTGCAACGTTGTAGCTGCTATCCATTGTAGGCACCCCATGTTCTATTTTATACCATTTCTAAAAGTTTATATTGCATTAACCGCACCTGAGCGCACAGACTCACAGTCTATGCTACAAGGGGAACCCAAACTAAAAGTTTATGCTACAATTTCAATCAGAAATGGTATTATTTCTGAATTATTTGTAAATTCCTATGCCCTGTCTATCAAGGTATCCGATGACCTCCACCAACATAGAGCAATTGTCCTGTGAGCCAACGCGCTTGCTCAGAGCAGAGGAAAACCGTGACATCAGCNACATCTTCAGGTCTGCCAACCCTGCCTAAGGGTGTAGACTTTGCGAGTGCTTTCTCATCCTCAGGTANAATATAGCCCGTCTGAATCGGTCCAGGTGCGATGACGTTCACCGTAATACTGTATTTTCCCATTTCACATGCGGCAGAATGACTATAGGACTCAATTGCGTACTTACTTGCGGCGTAACTGACATTCAGCGGGTGGCAGTGCGCCGCATCCGTACTTGTATTTACAATGCGCCCCCAGTTTAGTCCATTTCTAAGATATTGCTTCAGATATGCTTGCATCATCAACGCATACGCTCGGGAATTAACAACAAAGTGGGCATCAATGTTTGCAGCGGTTGAGAGAAAAATGCCGCTTCCGTCTGTTGAAGTTTGCTCAGGATCAAATGTCTCCAAGACACAATGCGTGTGATTGTTAATCAAGATGTCAACGGGACCGAGTTCTTTTTCGCATACATCAAAAAGTTTTGAGATGTTTGTTTCATCAGTAAGGTCTGCCTCTAAGACGGATATGGTCATACCTGCTTCTTCAAATCGGTTGACCAGATGCGCGATAGGCTTTTGCTGCATGGCTCGGTAGAAGATATCCCCACCCACACCGGTCTCTTCGGCACGCTTTAATTCTACCTCGCTGTATTGACACGGCGGACGAAAAAATGAAGCAAAAACTTTTACGCCTTGGTTGCCTAACGCGAAAGCTGTCGCCTCACCGATGCCATGATTGGCACCCGTAATTAGGGCAACTTTTCCTCTTAACTTCGGATCAATCATCATTTGCCTTTACATCTAAAAAATAGAATAGGACTTATACAAAACTGAGCCGAGACATGTCCATTGCTATGCGCAGGTCCCTTATTCCTATGGTAGCCCCAGTGCGGTTACAAACCTCACCTACCGCGTGAAGTGCGTAATCCCTATAGAATTGTGAAATCCCCAAAACTCTATTTGGAGTCAATTATAGCGATTCTAATCCGGCTTGTGCTACAAGCAGGACAAAACAGCATGTAGATTTGTAATTGAGTGGTCTGGTTGTTCGTCTGCTGTTTCTGGCATCAGGACATCTGACTTTCGGTTGATGAAAACGCTTGTCATGCCTGCCCGGTTGGCACCAACGATGTCATTTCCAATAGTATCGCCGACGAACAGAGCCTCTTTCGGTAAAATGCCAGCACGTTCACAAGCGACTTGAAAAATTTCAACCCTCGGTTTTCTGATACCGATTTCACCCGAAATTGTCAGCGATTGAATACGTTCGCTGAGTCCGAGGTGTCGAACTTTAGAAAGTTGACTGTCGGTGTGTTCATCGTGCGCACCGTTTGTAATGATGCCGATATGGTATGCATGTAGTTTCTCAAGTACCGTGACATCGTTGTAAAGATGTAAACTCGTGAGATAGCGCGAACAGAAAAAGTCGCTTAATTCTTCCATGCCCTTATCTATGGGCAAGCCTAATTCTTTGAATAGACACTGGAAGCGTGCGTCTCTCACGTCTGCCATGGCGTATTTCCCGGCGTTGAGTTGTTGAAAGAGTCTCTGATGGACTGTTTTCCATGCCTCTGTAAGAGCCTCTTCCGAAACATTCGGATACTGCTTGTGTAAAAGCTGGAACGTTTCGCTTTGCGCGATGCTCCATGCGGTATCGGAGTCGCAGAGTGTGCCATCCAAATCAAAGAAGACTGCATTAATCATTTTCGCTGTCACCTCCCAGAAATTCGAGCAAAATTTCCTCGCTGATTGCCCACGCTGCGCCGTGTCCTTCGTTGATAACCTTATAGTGAATCACGTCGCCGTTGAGGTAACTGAAGATTTCCAAGTTGCGATCAATCCTGCTGGGTCTGGACAACTTTTCTCCGTCGTACCCCATCNGCNTCGCCCAGAGAAAAATGGATTCCTCAGCGTCAACAAAGCCCAACTTCCCNTCCTTGGCAGGAATGTATTTTGAAGTACCACCGTGATAAGGGACCAGATCATCGGTAGTGCCCGAAATATTCATCAGCCGCTTGCCAGACATCGGTGTAGCGACAACTTGATAATTGTTATCAGCACCTTTGGCTTTGAAATTCTTCCCGTCGTGTTGATAGACATTCAAGGGGCTGACTGCGCTCACATAATTCCGTAGGTTCGGTAGCTTACTTTCAATCGCCAACTGGTTCACCAAAGCGGCACCATTTGAATTCCCCATGACGCTGAAATTGCCCTTTTGAATGTTGTCATAAGTGGAGAGTTTCTTAACGATCGCTTCGATGAATCCGAGATCGTCTGCTTTGGAATGCTCCGACATGATGTTCCAACCCGTCTTGTATCCGTTGGCAAACACCATGACGTATCTGCTTGCCATCGTCGTGTGCCGTCTCATAAATTCATCCATTGCTTTCTTCGCATTGCCACCATGCCCATGTAAAAAAATGAAAACAGGAAACTTTTGCTGATTCGGACGTTCAGGAACACTGACATAATAGAGTCGCTTGAACGCTGTCTCCTGTGACCACGACTGCGTGATATAATATGCTCCAGACTTTAGTTGTTCCGCCGCATCCACGAAAGAAGCGTCACCCACTGTCAAGACAGTGCTTAATATCAACATGAGGCTTTTCACTATATCTTCTCCAAGATCCCGAAAAATTGTAAAAAAGGTTCACTAAGCGATCCGATCTCTACGCCATCCAAAAGATGTACACAAACCTAAGGAGCATCCACGTTCATGCAACAGCGCAACTACCTAAATACCCAGAATATGTAAACCAATCCAAGTACTGCCCAAATGCCAGCGGCTATTTTCATCACACGGCTTGTCCATCCTGCTTTTGTGAAGTGAAAAGCAATATGATTGAACAGTAACATCAATGCAACCACCAGATTGACATTGAGGTAGTCGTTAGAACCAAAATTTCTCCACCTGAGAAGTTGAAATACACTGAAGGCAAGCAGGCAGAGAATAATCCCGAGCATGCCATATTTCCAGAAATAGTTTAGCCTAAACCTCCGGACATCCGCCGTTTCCACCGATGCTGCTTCTAAAGTTTTCGGTAGATCTGGATTATTTTCTCGAAGTGCTTGTTGGCGTTCTTTTACATATTTAATTTTCGCCGCAAGTTGCTGTTTTTCAGCGTCGGTTAACTGCTTCATGAAAAATCACCTTCTTTTCGCGGGTTTAAGGGGCATGACAAAAGCCAAACACTTTTCATCACGTTCCATCGGTTCTACAGCAAACCCCATAGAGAGTTTAAGATGATGGTTTTCAGGGTGATTTTCACCACTGACGGATCGCACTTGGTAACAATCAAATAACTTCGCTTGTTTGATGGTATATTCTTGAAGTGACCTGCCAATACCTTGCCGTCGGTATCCATCTTTCACACCAAACGCGAGGATTTTCGCCTCTTTCAGCGTTTTTCCAAGTATCTCAATAGGCGGGTGATCGCGGTCGTGGGGACCGATGTCCCATACAACAAACATGAGAAATCCGACGATGGTTCCATCCTGTTTTGCCGCCAAAAAATAGCGTGAAAACTGCTCAAAATACGGATTGAATGCCCAGTCTCCCTGGTGAATCTCGTTGACGAGCGCGACGAATTCCTGCCAATCTGAGTGATCGGCTGTTAGTTCTTCAATGGAAAAGTGCTGTTGCTTATTCATTATACGTTTCGTTCTCTCAGAGAGGCAAGGTTAGAAACTTCGCCAGCGAAAGAAACAGAAATAGAGAAGTTAGATGCAGATTAAAAATACTTCGGTAATTGACGGGCGATGAATCACCCTACTACGAACGGCTCGGTAACTATTTATAACGCAATTTGCCACCTATTTATAGAAATAGCACCCCTAATGAAGATTAATAATTTAATCGGGTAATTTCTACCGATGACCGGTGCAGTTAGGAAACCGCGCCTACCCGTCCTGGGGGAACATAGAATTACCCAAATATTTTATTTAACTTCATACGGGGTGCAACCACTGGAATACGCCGTTTACTATAGACATATTGAAGAAACGCCCAAGCAAAAACCCGCTACTTTGAAACTTTTATTNCTCCCCAGGTGAGTGCCAATTTCTGGGTCGGTTCGACAGCAAGTCCTTCCGCGTCAAGATTGTTCTCAATCTCCTCTTGNCTGAGCCCGCGGTTGTAAAGGCGGAGTTCATCAAGAAGACCGTGGTACGGAAGTCCATCCGATTTTCTTGCGCCCATCCAAAAATTCTCTCCATTATGTTTGAGGACACCCTCGAATTCTTTCTCATTATCCACTTCACCATTGACATAAATAATGGCTACAGAACCATCGTAAACACCAGCAATGTGATGCCATTTACCTACATCGGGCTGACCTACGCTGTGAAAGGGCCATGTTTCTAAGGCACCGTTCCAGAGATTAAAATCAACCCGAGTTTGGTCTGACCACGCAATCACATAAGAATTATTTCCTGATCTCGATATACCCGCGAAAATCGCCCAACCAGGTTTCTCAGGTTTTATCCACACCTCCAATGTAATCTGATCGCCAATGTCGGTTAAACTCTTATCTGCTCCACAATCAACATGCCCGCCACTAAACTTGAGTGCTTCACCCACTTTACCATCAACGACCTCGACATTCCCATCCATGGTTCCATCATTGGCACCGACAATGTCTTTAACCGTTTGCCCTGTGACCGTATCCTTATTGAACGACCAGTAACTCACCAATCCATCGGTAATCGCCTGACGTGCGTGTGCCACGTTTATAGCCATTATAGTAAAGTCAAAAAATAAGTTGACATATTGTTAATTTTATGTAAGACTCTAAGTCTTATGAGTTATTCATCAGATTTACGCAAACGCGTGCTTGATTTCCTTAGCAGTGG
>JGI24796J26693_1000382_pt1 | contig 31321 bp, 20 predicted proteins | sample PinacodermFT_FD_26693 | JGI IMG/M metagenome (IMG submission 26693)
TCCGCTGAGTTTGACATTTACGCCCGTGAACTACGGTGCGGCGCAGACGGTGACGCTGACGGCGTCGGAGGACAATGATTTTCAGGATGACAGGGAAACATTGACGCTGACGGCATCGGGCGGAGGATATGCCGGGGTCACGGCCGATATAGCGGTGACGATCACGGACAACGATGTGGCGGGTCTGGTGCTTTCCATCACGGACACGCAGGTAACGGAGGCGTCCGGGATGGCCGAGTTACAGGTGAAGTTGAGTCGGCCCTCGGAAGAAGCGGTGCGTGTGTCGTACAGGACGATAGATGTGACGGCGGAGGCGGGGGCGGACTATACCGCATCGAGGGGGGTGATATTTTTTGAGCAGAATGCGACTTCGGGCGTTCTGTCGGTCAAGATTGCGGAGGATGGGATTGTGGAGGGTGAGGAGACGTTTGAGGTTGCGCTTTCGGATGCAAGGAATGCTGGTATTTCCCGTGCCACGGGGACGGTCACGATATTGGAGAATGAGAGTGAGGCATATATTGGGGTGGGGGACGAGGTAGGTTTAGAGGAGGAAGGTTGGATCAGTTTTCGGGTTTATTTGTCCCGTCCGAGCGCGCGTCCAGTCTCTGTTCGGTACCGAACAGAGGATGGGACGGCGGAGGCAGGCACGGACTATGTTGCCCAGGCGGGGGTGTTGACATTTGTGCCGGGCACGGTGGAGCAGGAGATTAGTGTGGAGCTCATGCAGGATGGTCTGGATTGGCGTGAGGAGACTTTTTCGGTGCGTTTGGAGTCGTCCACGCATGCCCGCATTGGGAAGGCGGTGGCGATTGCGACGATTCGGGAGGGGACCACGGCAGCTTCGGGGGTTTTGGCGGCGTACACGCCGCGGTTTATCCGGACCTCATCGGTTCATGTTGTAGAGGCTTTGGGGGAGCGGATGCAATTGCAGGGGTCGGCCTGTTCGGCTGGATCGCGCGCGGATCAGGCACGATTATGGCATTCGGTTTCCTCCTGGGATCCTTCTCTGGGCGAGTTGCTCGCGGGGTGTCGCGTATCCAAGCGGATTGACTCCTCCCGTGGTTCTTTGAGTGTTTGGGGTCGGGGATCGTTCCGTAGGTTCAATGGTCAGGGCGCGGGTGCGTTGAGTTTGCGCGGGGATGTGACGACCGGTATGCTGGGCATGGATTACCGCTGGCGCGGGGACTGGCTGACTGGCGTCCTGTTGGCCCACAGTCGGGGCACCGGTTCGTTTGAGGTCTACGAGGAATCGGGGGAGGTTACGGCAGGCTTGACGGGGATCTATCCGTATGTGTCGTATCAGTCTGGGGATTGGAGCGTTTGGATGACCGGGGGATATGGTCGCGGGGAGGCGGAGGTGCAGGACTTGGTGGAGGACCGCTTGTCTTCGAGATTCGGTGCGGCAGGAGTTCGAGGCACGCTGACGTCCGTGGCGTTTATCGGTTTGAAGTACCATGGAGATGTGTTGGTTGCGGATGCGGTGCTCAAGGAGCAGGCGGTAACGGCGGAGGTTTATCGGATCCGTGCAGGCGTGGAGGCGGATGCACGCATCAGCGAGCTTATCCGCCCGTATGTGGAGGCAAATGTGCGCCAGGATGGCGGAAGTGCAGAGGCGGGGGTGGGATTGGAGTTGGGCGCGGGGATTCGGGTCAGGTATCCGGCATGGCGATTGAAGGGGGAGCTGCGTTCGCAAGGATTGGTGGTGCATACGGCGGAGGGGTTTACGGAATGGGGAGGAGGCGGATCGCTGGAGTGGGGGGATGCAGCGGGATTCAGGCTTGCAGTGCGTCCATCGTGGGGATCAACCCGGGGCAGGTCTATTACGCATCGGCAGACCATTATGGAGGTGGCGCCTATGGGAGCCGGGATTCATCGCACGGAGATGGAGTTGGGGTACGGGGTTGTGGCGGGAGAGGGGTTGGCGCGGTCTGTGATGGGCATGACCAAGCTTCCCGGAGGGACGATGTACCGTCTGGGTGGAGAATTCTATTCGCAGGACCGGTTTACCGTGTCGATGTTCGGCGTCGTGCATACGCACGCAGCCGCACGGGGTGAACCTGGATTGAATGTACGCGCATCGCTTCAATACTGAATAGGTACTGGGATATGCATGGATTTGTGGCTTTCGGGTGCGTGCTGCGAGTTACTACGGTTTTGCTCGTGGTTTCCGGTTTTGCATCCGTAGTGCTGGGCCAACATTCATCGGGGGGCTGTCCCTCGGAGGTACGCGTGCCCGCGGGGTCCTCCACGGTGGTGGACTGTGTTCCGGGAGCGGATTTTCGTGGGAAGCGCTATCGGTGGACGAGTCCAGACCCGTCTTGGCTGGAGTATCTCAGCGATGCGGCGGCGGCGTCTCCGCGCTTCCATGCGCCCGTGGATGCAGAGATGCCCTACCACGTAGCGTACCGTCGTCTGGTTTTTGATGAGGAGGGTGCAGTTGTGGATCGGGGGTTGGTTTCGATTATCGTACATCGTGCGGACGGGGGGGCGAAGCGGAGCAGGGCGTCAGAGGTGCCGGCGGGGATGGGAGCGGAGGTGGGAGAACTTGCTGCGGCGTACGAGTCCGTGCCCGTGGCGCGCGAGGCGCCCTTTTTGCGCTGCGTGCCCCGGACCACGGCGAGCAGTGGGGAGATGGCCGAGATTCCATGTACCGCGTTGCATGCCACGGAGAAGCTGTTGGCATACCGGGTTGCGTTTGACTGGCCTCCGTACAGCGAGACCAGACTTCTTGGAGCGGGGACGTTCGACTATCTTGTTCGTGTGCCGGTGATTGATGGGCCGGCGTCGGTGCGGATGCTTGAGATTTTTGCACAGGTGCCGGGCGGAGAACAGGAGGTTTCCGCGCGCGTGGAGGTTCATATCGTTAACCGAACGCCGACGCTCACCTGCGAGAACCTCATCGTGGAAGAGGCGGTGGAGGCGGCGATTCCGTGTTCGGTCACTTCGGAGCGGCCGGTACGGATGCAGGTCCTCTCGGACAGGGGGCCGCGGGGGATCCACGACCACTGGCCCAGTCTCGTGATTCCAGAGGTTGATCAGGATACCTCGTTTTCGGTCACGGTGCGTGTGTTTGATGCCACTCGGGTGGAGGAGGAGGAATTTATGGTGAAGGTTCGGAACACCTCGGACCCCATGGAACTCAGGATTGAGTGTGATCCGCCGCAGCGTGAGGTCTACGAGGGGGCGCCGGCTTTCAGAATCACCTGCAAAACAATCAGTGGTCCCACGGCGGAATTGAGCTGGACCTGGTCGGCCGAGGGGGAGACACCGATCGAAGCATTGGAGCTTGACCTGACGGGGAATGATTTCAGGACGGCCACCTTTCACGTGCCGGAAGAGGTGACGCAGGATACCTTCTATGAGTATACGGTTACGGCGACCCATGATGATGAGGGGGCGTCCAACCGGGTGAGTATCTTTATCACGGTCCTGGAGAAGCCGGACATTGCCGTGGTTTGCGAGGAGCCCGCGTCTCCACGCACGGGGGATCCGCCGCTGCAGCTCGTGTGCACGGCCAGTAACTCCAAGGGACTGCCCTTGACCTACCGTTGGAGCTGGACCCCCATCTCCCCAACCCCCATTGGCCTGCTTTCGGATCCTGCTGCCGCGACCCCGCGGTTTGAGGTGCCGACAGATCAGACGGAACTGGTTCAGGCATACGTCTATGAGGTTACGGCTTCGGCGGAATTTGCGGATCCGCCGGAAGTACCGACCCGTCTGACCGTGACGGTTTTCAGGAATCTGGGGCCGCTCGGACTGGTATGCGGCAGTCCCGTTGAAGTGTATGCGGGGTCGCCGGAGGTGCAACTGGACTGCTCGGTGCCGGACCCCGTTCCACCGGATATCGCGTGGAGCTGGCAGCTGGTCGGCGGCGGGGAGGACCTGCTGGTTCAGGGAACCGATGGCGTACCCCCGATCTTCCGCACGCCGGCCTCGGTGGCCCGCGCAACCACCTGGACCTACCTGCTTCAAGTGGACGCGCCGCCGCATTACGAGACATCCGAACCCCAGACGGTCGAGATCACGGTGCGCAAGCGTCCAGTGCTCTCTCTGGAATGTCCGCGGGAGGTGGCGTTCACCGTCGGACAATCTCCGCAACCGATCGCATGTAGGGTCACCAATGATCAGGAGCTGGACCTGGCCTACACCTGGCGCTGGACACCGCCGACGCGGCTTTCAGACCCTGCTGTGGCGACACCCTTGTTTGAGGTGCCGCTTCACCAGCGTGCGATTTCGCGCACCTATCCGTATACGGTGACCGTCCAGGCCGACCATGCAGCGCCGGTGGAGGCATTCGTGGAGGTTACGGTATTGAACCCGGCTGCGCTGCCCTCGGAGGTGATGGAGGTTACCACCTCCAGACTGGAGCTTGGCGTGGTCGGACCGCAGGGACAGGTGGTGCTGGATCCGACGACCGCGCAGGTTTCCGGGCAGCACTACGCCGGCGCACCGCACGCGGGACGAATGATGCTCCAGGCCCAGGACAGCGTGACCCTATCCCTGGAGCAGTTGTCGTCCGTCGTACTGCACCACGCGGAGGAGGACCGGGTCCTGACCCTGATGCCCCAGTGGTCCTATTCTGAATCCTGCGTCCAGTTTTCGGCAAACATCCAGACCAGTCAGATCGTACAGGCCCGCCTGGAACCCGGCGACTGCCATGTCCTCCGCATTGGGGGCACCGCCTCTTTGGAAGGGGCCGTGCCAGGCACGTATTCCGGGGAGGCGGCGATCGTGCTGACGCTCAACGAGGTGGAGGAACTCTACACGATTCCGGTGACGCTGACCGTCGAGGCCGCCCGTCAGGTGGTGGTGCTGGGGCCCTCCGGCGCTCGAATCCAATCTGCCCCGAACGCTGCGCTATACGGGGAGGAACGGGTCCACATCTGGCCGCAGGTGGCTGTGTTTGGTCCCGAGACCCGCCACATGACCTTTGAACTCCATAATCCGTCCCCCTACCCGATGGAGGTGGAGGCGTCCACCACCTACGGATACCGGGAACACCGGAACACGGGGTCGGTGTTGGTGACCGATCCGGGCAGCGGCCCGGGGGATCTGGCCACGGCACTGTCCGTGTACCCGGGGATGGTCGTGCTGCTGCCCGGCGAGACCAAACAGGTGCAGGCTGCGATCACCGAACCGGTGGAGGAGCGGGGCCATGCCGGGATGTTCAACTTCACGGTGACGCCGCGCAGCTATATTGACCAGCGTCGCACCCCCGCCCCGGCAGGACCGGCCCGGATCACGTTCCAGGCCCCGGGTGTTTATGTGCCCGACCGGAGCCCCGAACCGCTTCGTGCACATCTGGAGTCGCAGACCGAGCAGGCCCTGATCGTCGTGTTTGAGACGGACACGGTTCCGTTCTACGGCCAGGTCCTTGTCCTGGAAGACAGCGGCCGGGAGTTGGGACGCGCCGACCTCCTGGTGGTGACGCGCAGTCGGGTTCCCATTGCCCTGGAGGCCAGTCCACAAGAACCTTTTAGACTAAAATTCGTACCTTACCCCCCGAATCAGTCCACGCCTGCCGATGTACATTTTTCTGCCGACTTGTAAGTTTANGCGGCCTGGTATGATTACGGATCATCGGGCTCCGCAAGATGCTTCGTCGCGTCAAGGCACGGGGAAAACGAACTCCCTGGCGCGCCCCCTCGGGTGGTACGTGTGCTGGGGACTCATCAGTCTCATGGTCAGTCCGGTGTATGGACAGACCGCTGAGGTGACCCAGCGGGTGATCCCTGCCGCAGAGTTGACCGACTTGGCCTTTATTCGCACGTTCCTCGAAGAACAGTTCATTCTGCCCGAGGACCCGGAGTTTACACATGCGCTGTTTTTTGACCTCAGGAAACCCAAGAAGTACAAAAGTAAAATAAATACTAATAAGATTCCTCCTGCTATGTTCAGGGGTGATACAAAATTTCACTTAAACGGGTAATTCCCATTTTTTGCGTTGAAATTTGTATATCGTCATGCTGATTTCACAGGATATTCTCAGCAGCCGGTTAGAGCAAATCGGATTTATTGATGATCATGTAGATCCTGGACTGGATCTATATGAGGAAATTGAGCTTCTGAAGCGAAAGAAGAATGCTGTGCTGCTGGCACACTACTATCAGGAGCCAGCGATTCAGGACGTTGCTGATTTTATTGGGGATTCATTGGGGCTCTCTCGCCAGGCAGCAGCAACCGAAGCTGAGATCATTGTATTCGCAGGGGTTCATTTCATGGCTGAAACAGCCAAGATTCTGAACCCGCACAAGAAGGTCTTGCTCCCGGATTTGAATGCGGGATGTTCTCTGGCAGACACCTGTCCTGCCGATGAATTTCAAGCCTTTTGTGACGCGCATCCCGACCACTTGGTAATGTCCTACATCAATTGCTCTGCTGCGGTAAAGGCTAGGAGTGACATTATTTGCACCTCCACTAATGCGGAGCACTTATTGCGAATGGTGCCCGAATCTCAGCCAGTCATTTTTGCGCCAGACCGCAATCTGGGACGCTGGCTTGAGCGGAAAATTGGGCGCAAGCTTATAATTTGGGATGGTGTATGTATCGTACATGAGACATTCAGTGAGCGAAAATTGCTCGCCTTGAAAGTGCAGTTTCCAGAAGCACAGGTTCTGGCTCATCCAGAGTGTGAGGAAGCGGTTCTTCGACACGCAGACTTTGTTGGTTCAACCAGCGGAATCCGTCGATTTGCCCGTGAGGATGAAGGTAATTCGTTTATAATTGCAACGGAGGAGGGGATTCTGCACCAGATGCGTAAGGATTCGCCGCATAAATATTTTATTCCAGCCCCTCCAGAAAGCGGGTGTAATTGCAGCCAATGCCCGCATATGCGACTCAATACACTTGAAAAACTCTACACATGCATGCGCTATGAGTTACCGGAAATTCGTATGAAGGAATCCATTCGCAGGCGCGCACTCAAGCCAATTGAACGCATGATCGAAATGAGCAAGGGCGTCTCGTAGATCACAGGTTTACGCGGATGCCTACCACGGGCTCAAATCTCTTCTGAACTAGGTAGTGGGGGCTGGACTCAATGGGTTCGAAGGTATACCGGGCTTCCGTGTGCAGGAAGAACGCTTTTCTAATATGCAGCGTGGTTGCAAACGTGAGGCCACTTTGTTCAGCGAAGGGTGTGAAGACGTCCAAGAATGTATGCTCTCCCAAGCGGTCAACGCCGACTTCGAGAGTGAAATAAGGCCCCCGCTTTACAAAGAGTCTGAAGTGGAGTTCGCTGAGAGGTTGTGAGCCAAAGTGCTTGCGCCAGCTGTACTCAATCCAGAAGGATTCCTTGATCTGGAGGGAGAACGCTGTGAGCAGGTCATTAACTCCACGGGCTTCCTCAAGGATTAAACCGGCAAAGTCATCTTGTACAATGTTATCAAGGTCAGCCCCATTACGAATTATGCGGTTGTGTGAGTTACTTACACCAAATAATTGCCCAACATATCCTGGAATAAAGTGACGGCTGTTATAGAAGGCCCCAACTCTGAGCCTAAAGCTTAGCAGATCCAGAAAACCCGCGCTGTGCACGTCAGCGCCAAAGGCAAGACCGTCTCCGTGCCGTGTATACCAGGCGTAACTCATATAAGGTGCAAATACAATACGACCTGTCTCAAACACGGCAACTTGTAGATCAATACTCCAGGCTGTTAGGTCAGTAGGATCATGGTTAGTGTAATTAATACCCAGTCTACCGTTATATGGCAGTCCAAGACTGGCTCTTCCACCAAGCACATTATTCAAGAGTACATCACTGCTAAAACCGCTGAGTTCAACTGGTCCTCCAGTCCACGCCAACTCGGTACCAATTGTTCGCATATCCCAGGCAATGGACGAGCTGTAGTGATTCACGATATGCCCGATACCAAGCCGCATATCTCTAATCGGGCCGAGTCTAGCGTAGAAATTGTCTGTCTGAATGCGAGCAAATTGGATGAGTCGCAGGAGATCGTATGCTTCGTCCCAGTCCGGGGTATAACGTCCGAGGGGCCCTTGCCGCACGCTCCCGCGCAGTCGCCCCTCGAAGGGGTAGTCGGCAAAATCCCAATTCAACAACGCAAGCCCTCTCCACTGGGCACCGATCAACGATACGCCAGCCAGTGCGTTGAACCGGTTTTGTGTTTGCCAGCGTTGGTGCACGAGCTTTTCGGATAACCGGTTAATAGCTCCAAAGCCATCCTGTGCCCTGCTTTTCGCAAAAGGGCAAACCATTAACAGGAAAAGGAGACTGTACAGACAAAAATGCCGCATGTTAACTTGAGAGTTAAATCTGCAGGAACCGCATTGCTGTGCTCTCATACGAACCGACCATGAGTTTGAGTATACCAAATAGCCTCGGACTTTTCTTCTTGGAAACGACGTTGTACCCGGGTGAGAAGAAATTTCTACACGTCTTCGAAAAAAGCTACAGAAAGCTGGTGGACAATTGTCTGACTAGCCATGGGTTGTTTGTAATTATTTGGGAGGAGGACAATAAGGTAAAGGAGATTGGTTGCGTTGCCCACGTTAAACGTGTGTTGGCACGGTACGAAGGAGGCGAGCTTGATATTGAGGTTGAAGGACTTCGTCGAGTCAAGGTCTACATGATAGACGCATCCGAGTCCTATCAGCAAGGTTATTTGGATCCATATAATGACGCAGTTGAAGCGGGAGTATCCCCGGAAAAAGAGCGACTGATTGCTCAGCATATAAAACTTCTGGAAATTATCGGAAGAACAGTTAATCCTCAGTACTATCAGTCCAGCCACCCCTTATCGTGGCTCATTGGACGTAATTGTGGACTGTCACTCGCTCAGCGTCAGGATCTACTTGAAATGCAAAGTGAAGCTGAGCGTGTTACATTTTTGATTGACTATCTAACTGTGTTTATTCCTAAGGTTGAACAGAATACGAAGATGCAGACGCACATAATGTCGAATGGCCACGCCAAGGATTTCCTGAACGGAGACAGCTAAACGCTATGCCGCAGATCGGTTCATACACGTTGCATACTGTCGAATGTGGTCGTTTCAGGCTTGATGGGGGTGCGATGTTTGGCATCATTCCACGCGTGTTATGGGCACGCCGAATGCCTCCTGATGGCCGCAACAGGATCGCCATGTGCATGCGGTCTCTTCTGTTGGAAGGGGACGGACGTGTAATCCTGATTGATAACGGTGCGGGTAACAAATATGATGCACGGTTCAAGGATATTTTCGCTCTTGAGGGATGTACACTGGATGCTTCTCTGAAGAACTCCGGCTTTACTGCAGAAGACATCACGGATGTAATTCTGACACATCTACACTTTGATCATGCAGGAGGAAGCACGACTTACGACAGGGGGCGGGTTGTACCAAAATTCAAAAACGCAACCTACCATCTACAGCAGGATCACTTGAAGAGTGCAAGAGCCCCTAATATCCGTGAACGAGCATCTTTCCTCCCGGACAATTTTGAACCGCTCGCTGCGACTGGACAGCTGAGAACGCATCAGGGTGAGTGTCAACTTTTCCCAGGTATTGATCTTATGGTGGTTAACGGTCATACGACTGCGCAGCAACTGGTCAGGATCAGTGGAAAAGAAGGAACAGTTGTATTTTGTGCCGATCTATTGCCAACAGTTCATCATCTGCGGGCGCCGTGGGTTATGGCTTATGATGTTAGACCACTGACCACTGTGGCAGAAAAGGCGAATTTTCTTGATAGCGCCCTTACTGATCGGTGGCAGCTCTTTTTTGAACACGATCCTGAAGTAACGGTGGCCAGTTTGCAAGAAACAGAGCAGGGCATTACCACCAGTTTTCCCAGACAACTTGAGGAATTGTTTTGAGACCGGAGTCAGTGAAACATTCAGGGCATACTCGGAGTAAACGGTTCCTCTCATCTAAACCGAAGACTCCTTACTGCCCAAAGTTATCAAGTGTGTATGCAGGCGCACCTTTTGTTAGGCTGTAACTGCTCAAAAGCTTATTAGAGTGCAATCTTGGCATTTATCTGGACTAGTGAACCGGGTAAGGATTTTCGGAATATTGTGTCTGTCAGTGTTGGCTGGTGTCTATGCGCCGGCTGCTGCACAGGATGCCACCCTCGATCTCGTCGAGTCCTCACCGGGTCGCAGTGTCTATCAACTGAGCGCAGAATGGGGGGATGCCGAAGTAGATGTAGGTGGGCTTCTGGAGTCCTCCGTGGTTTTGGATCTTCCCTCTCTCGTGCAGCCCAGTGTTCGTGTACTGGAAGCAGAGTACGATGAGTACCCATTTGAACCGGTCAAGGGGGTTGGTGCAGAGGCTGCCGCTGTCGTTGGTCTTGGACTTTCGCGTAAGCGTCCGGCTGCTACGCTGGTGGCACGTCTTGTGACCTACGATTCAACATCTGCAAAACTGCGGCGCTATAGGCACATGCGCATTGAGGTGAGGCATCCGGTTAGTCAGCAGCCGCTCAGTAGCTACAGAACCTCAGACAACCCGCACCTTAGCGTTAGCCGTAGTGTACTTGCGGATGGGCAATTTTTCAAGCTTGCAATTTCAGAGACAGGCATGTATCGGGTTGATCGTGCTTTCCTCGAATCTTTACCAGGGCTGGACACTGCAGTTGGCAGCATAGACCCAGATCAGGTCAGGATATTCGGTAATGGAGGGGCGCCAGTACCTGCCCATAACAATGCTCCCAGAATTGCAGATTTAGCAGAAAATCAGGTATTTGTACAGGGGGGCGGTGACGGCAGTTTTGATGCCGCTGATGCAGTCTGGTTCTATGCACAAGGCCCTAGTGGATGGCAGAGCAGGGAGTTGACAGACTCCCGGGGGAGGCCAATTCTGGATCCGAACGGGGAGCCAATACGCGAGTGGTCTCACTACGTACATCCGTTCGATTCAACGAATTATTATTTTTTGAGTATTGGAGGTGGAACAAGTCAAACCTATCTGCAGGAGAATTATCCAGATGCCGCGGATGCCGATCTGCTCTCTGAAATCCAGGGACGTTATTTCATAGATCTAGACGAGTACATGTGGGGGCGGGAAGGTGGTCATTCCGGTCATACTTGGGTCAGTACACTTATACCTGGGCCCGGACCTGGACGCGTGGTATTTGAAAATCTTCAGTTTCCCGGACTGACCGATGGTACATTGCATTATCAGATACGGGCTGCTATACAAAGCAATCCGGGCGCGACTCTACGTTACAGGGATGATAACAGCACATTGCATAGTGTTAATTATGGAGCCAGTTCTGCACTTACTACGTCCACAATTGCTCGCTCGGGGATAGCGGAGTTCACGCAAACGGTTACTGCTGGTCAGCAGATCAGTCTTATAGCCGATCTGGACGACCAGGCTGGTGATCCAAAGGCGGCTTTGGATTGGGTCCGGATATTTTACCCGAAAACACTTCAAGCAGATCAGCAACCCCTGAGATTCAATACGCCGTTGGCTGAAACAGGGACGTTCACGTTTGTGCTTCGCGGCTTCACTTCTCCGCCCATTGTACTGGATGTAACCCACCCTGGAGACTACCGCTGGCTAGGGCTCAGTTCGCGGGGAGGAGAGTTTTGGGTACAGGTAACGGCCTCGTCACAGGATCAATCCCGGGAGTTGATTGCATTTATGCCGGATCAAATCCAGACTCTGGAGGCGGCCACAGCATGCGGTTCGGCATGCAGGGTAACGCCGCAGAACCTGCATGGTATTCAGACTTGGCCCGATTTTGTGATTATCACACCAAATCAGTTTGTTGAACAGTCAACCGCTCTGGCTGATCGGCGTCGTGCAGAAGGACTGACGGTTGAAGTGGTTGATGTGCAACAGATTTATAATGAATTTTCGGGTGGACTGCAGGATGTGCGTGGCATTAGAGATTACCTGAAATTCCTTTACGACAGGAGCCCAGATGAGGAACGCCTGCTACGGTACGTGCTCCTGTTTGGTGATGGTCACTATGACTACCGCAATCTCGATGCTTCTGCTACATTCCCGAACCTTATTCCCCCGTTCGAGACAGAGGAGTCTTGGAACCCTGAGGTTTCCTATACAACAGACGATTACTATGGACTGCTGGATGATAATGAAGGTCTTTGGCCTTTTGTCCGGGGAACCTTCCATGGCGTAGAGGCTCACCTGAATGAGCGTGTAGATGTGGGGGTTGGGCGCTTTACCGTACACACTGAAGAAGAAGCCCAATTGATGATTGATAAGATCGTGCACTACGAAAGCCCGAACACATATGGCCAATGGCGCAATCGATACCTGTTTCTGGCAGATGACGGTCCAACGGGAACCTCTGGACAGCAAAATGACCGAGATCTGCACACACAGAACACTGATGTGGTTGCAGTTGCAGTAGCAAAGCTTGCCCCGGACGTGAACCAGCATAAAGTGTATGCTCTTTCGTACACCAGAGAATTCCTGGACATCTGGCGTATTCCAAAAGCTCGTCAGGATCTGTTATCAACCATTAATGAAGGTGTTCTGGTCGTGAACTTTAGCGGTCATGGTGGAGAACGAGCTCTTGCACAAGAAAACCTGTTCACCGTAGAGGACTCTAGATCCCTCCAGAATTATGACAGGCTGCCAATATTCATTACTGCGACCTGCTCTTTTGGTCGATGGGATTTGGGCAATGAACAGACCGGTGCAGAAGAATTGCTTCTCAATCGAAATGGCGGGGCGATTGCACTCTTAACAACGGTACGTACTGTTTACACCTCTGGGGATGCGACTACACTTAATGTAGGACTGAATGTGGCCCTGAATCAAGAGCTTTTTACACGGGAGGCCAATCAATTGCTACCCCGGCTTGGGGATGCTCTGCGCAGAACCAAGAACAGACGGGTGGGCTACGAAGGCAATAATCGCAAATTCAATCTTCTGGGAGATCCTACGCTGCGGCCGGGCTTGCCCGCCAGTCGTGCTGTCGTTACGCACATCAACGAGACCCAGATCGGTACTGCGACAGGACAAATGCGTGCACTGGATCGGATTGAGCTAAAAGGGGAAATCCAGAGGCCTGACGGTTCGCTGGATGCTTCCTTTGATGGTGCGGTATCGCTCACGGTTTTCGATGCACTGAGGCAGGTGCCAATCCCTCGGGAGATGCTTCGGCACATGCCGCAACCCTACTATGAGGTTCGTGAAGATCTGATCTGGCGGGGCAAAACCCGTGTGACTGGTGGGCAGTTTGTGACGCGATTTGTCGTTCCAAAGGATATTTCGTATGCAAATCGGCCCGGAAGGGTTACTCTCTACGCACAAGGTGCGGCTAACCATGTGAATGGGTACTCCGAGCGTTTTATAGTCGGTGGCACCTCAGACGAGGTCACGAATGATGTAGATGGCCCACAGATCGAACTTTATTTGGGAGATGAAACGTTCACCAGTGGAGGCTTGGCACCCGCGCAACCACAAGTATTTGCCCGCATTTATGACGCGAGCGGCATCAATACTGTAGGTGCAGGTGTTGGGCACGAAATGTTACTCGTACTTGACGAAAATGAGGTGGAAGCAATCAATATCGGTAACCTCTACGAAAGTGACGAAGATTCCTTTCAGCGGGGATCGGTGTCTTACGCTTTTGATGAGGCACTGGAGCCCGGTCCACACACACTTCGTCTCCGGGCCTGGGATGTATTGAACAATTCAGGTGAAACAACCTTGGATTTTCTTGTGACCGATACCGAAGAGCTGGTGATCAGGAATGTTTTCAATTACCCAAATCCTACGACCGGGCCAACCCGGTTCGTGTTTGAGCATAATCAAATACCCGGTACGCCAGTTAAGGTGCATGTGCGGGTTTATACTTTAGCGGGGCGCCCCGTGCGGACTTTGGAATCAGAAGACCTGTTGTCTGCAGGACCAATGCAAATTTCTTGGGATGGACTGGACGACGATTATGCAAGATTGACCCCTGGTGTGTATTTATACAGGCTACGGGCTGAAACAGAAGGTGTTGAAGTACAGCACGTTGCTGAGATTATTGAAAAACTGGCTGTTGTTCGTTAAAAGCCATAAACACAGTGTACAACCTAACCCTTGCCAAAACCAGATAGTATGAAGAGCCAAACATTCAAACACGTCAGTATTTTGTCGCTTTTGATTCTCACGATCATTAGTGGCTTTGTTCGGGAGGCATCTGCCCAGATTGGCGCATCCGCCGTCGTGTTTCTTATGATCGAACCCGATAGCAGGGCGGCAGGTATGGGGAACGCAGGCGTAGCGATCGCCGACAATGCGAATGCTTTGTTTTGGAACCCTGCAGGATTAGCTGATCAGATTGGCACTGAGGTTGCACTGACACACAGTAATTGGTTGCCGGAATTGAGCAGTGACCTCTTTTTTGAGTACTTAGTCGCGAAGCATCATATCAAGAATTGGGGCACAATCGGGGCCCATGTAACATTTTTGAATCTTGGTGAGCACGAGCACCGGGATGCGCTGAATCAACCGTTGGGCACGTTTCGCTCCTATGACCTTGCTGTGGGCGTGTCTTATGGTTTCAAGGTATCGGAGCATATTTCGCTGGGTACTGGTGTGCGTTGGATCCGCTCCAACCTGGCCAGTGTCAGTGTTGGTGCGCAGGATTCCCAGCCGGGTGTGTCGGTTGGCGTAGACTTGGCTGCGTTGTTCAAGTTGCCGGCATTCTCTCTCGGGCGTGTAACCGGGCAGTATAACTTTGGAGTTAACCTTGCCAATATGGGACCCAAGATCCAGTACTCTGATAGTGAGCAGGCTGATCCGATTCCTACCTTAATTCGAATAGGTCATGCATTTACGTTTGAATTTGACGATTACAACAAGATCACTGTGGCCAACGATGCTTCAAAAATTCTCGTGCGGCAGCGGGTTGAGGAAGTGTGCATCGACAGTAACGATCCTGCGACCTGTGGTCCAGATTATTCTACGGATCCCTTCTATCGTGCAATCTTCACCTCCTGGACCCCCATTGAGGTTCTGAGTTCCGCGATCAACGATGATCAACAGGAGTTCAGGAACCTGTCGGTCATCGACCAACTCTTGCTTTCTGTTGGCTTCGAGTACTGGTACAATAATCTGTTCGCAGCACGTGGAGGATATTTCTATGAGAATCCCTACAATGGTAACCGGAAATTCCTAACCTTCGGGGCAGGTATCCGTTACAATATCGTAGGGGTTGATTTTTCGTACGTGTATGCCTTGGAGGAAAACCACCCCTTGGCCAACACAATGCGTTTTTCACTCCTTCTGAACTTTGCGCGATAGCCCGGATCGAGGTCGCAGTATAATGAGGCAGCTGACTGTCATGGCAGCAGCATGCCTATTGCTGCTGACCGGAGCGCGTGCTCAGATTGTAGCGCCAGCTGCGCCATACTACGATCTGGTTGCACTTCGTGTAGAATTTGCACCGGATACCTCCAGCTTTACTACCGGCGATGGAACGTTCTCGGGATTGAGTCTTCCGATTGAACCAAAGGTTGATCCGCTTCCTCATGATGCGGCCTATTTCGAGGCCCATCTTGCCTTTCTGGAACACTATATCAGCATAGCCAGTGCTGGTAAGACCAGTATTGTGACGCATCTCATTCGTGAGGTTATCCAGCTGGATAATCAAATGGCAACCTACAGTCCAATCGGATTAGACGCAGACAGTAAGTCAGAGCAGTCAAAACTGGCAAATCTGATCCGTGATGCCTGGATAAAGGCAGATGTAGAAAGTACATTTAATCCAACGCAGCTTTTGCATAGGGGGAGAGTAGCGTTTATCCTGTTTCATGCGGGAATTGGGCGTGATGTTGAGCTTATCGGCACGACGCTGGACAAAACACCCCAGGACCTCCCCTCAATCTTTATGGGGACGGATGCGCTAGCAGACCTTGGTGTTAGTGGACTGAAGTTCAAAGGATTGCCGGTAGATCATTCACTCATCATTCCCCGCACGGAAACCCGGCCAGGCGTAAATGCCTTCACAGAGGAACCCTATCTGCTGGAATTGTCGATAAATGGATTGCTGGCAGCAAGCTTCATTAGCTATTTAGGGGTTCCTGATCTGTTTAATACGAATACCGGGGAATCGGTGATTGGTCCGTTTGGCGTGATGGATCCTTTGGGTATTTTTGCGTATCGCGGGTTGTTTCCACCTCTACCCAGCGCATGGACCCGCACAGCTCTCGGGTGGGCAACCCCGAAAGAAGTTCATGATCCCGGTGTATATGACTTAGCAGCCGGAGATATTGCTAAGGTAGAGATATCAGAGGCTGAGTATTTTCTCTTGGAAAACCGTGTCCGTGACCCCGATAATACAGGACTTACGCTGCATATATTCAATAAGGGGACAACCTCAACGCAACGGTTCTCTGAGGTCAGAGATGATTTTGATCGTTTCAATGTGCAGGCGTTTCAGGGAGGTGTTGTTACACAGGCAAGTTCATACGACTTTGCGTTGCCAGGCCGGGATGCCGATAATCAGCAGTACAATGGGGGCATCCTGATCTGGCATATTGATGAGCGCCAGTTTTCCCGCGCGGTCAATAATGACCCGAACGCCCTGGCTGTGGATATCGAGGAAGCTGATGGGGCACAAGATATTGGCTTTGATGGAAACATCGGCTCTCCTTTCGATTTTTATTTCAAGGATAACCCTTCAAGTGTAGCCTTACCCTCCGGGCTCACCATTAGCCTCTACGAAAATCGATTTGGTCCCGACACCACACCAGACAGCAGGACAAACGAAGGCGGGAGCAGCTTCTTGACACTAGAGAATTTTTCAGCTTTCGGGTCGGTCATGTCTTTTTCGTTCCAGAGGGACACTGGTGAATATGTAACTGATGCAGGAACGGTTTCGCTGGGAATAAAAACTACCGCAGAAAGCAGTGTTGGGGTTGTAGCCGGTCAAAGAGCGGTATTTACCGGTACGGAGGTCCTTGTGCCGGGGTTTGGCCAAGTGAATGCTTTGGCACGACCGGCCTACAGTGCACAGGGCATGGCAGTAGTCGACGATCAGGATGGCATCGTTGCATTCCGAGAATATGAAATAATCGGAGAGCGTCTGGTAGCAGCCCGGTCGGTAACACTTCCAGCGCAACTCCCAATGCAGGGACCGGTGGTGTATCATGATAATGCACACTATGCTCATTTCACCGGGTCAGGCCGGTCTGAAGTGTTTCGGATAGCTTCTGGTGTGGAGATGTATGATGTGGGCGACAGGGGCCTGGGGCTTATTGCGACTGATGAAGGGGTCTACTTTGTTGGGCAGTCACAGGCTGGGCCGCTTGGTGAAGCTTCGACATGGACGTACACGCTGGACAATGACGCAGGCTATCCGGTTATGGGACGAGACCGTACCGGGCTTTGGGGGGTAATTCCGCTTCCCAAGGCGTTAATTGTGTTGGAACCTGACGGTGAAACCAGACGGATTGCAGCCTCAGTCTATCTCGGAGATACCGACTTTTCACAGTTGCTCGCCATTGCAGACTTGGATCAGGACGGTGTACTTGATATGGTTACAACCGCAGGCAATCAGGTCGTTGCATTCTCTCAGGGAGGCGCTTTACTTCCGTCGTTCCCGGTTGAGATCGGAGCTCCTGCCACCAGCGCACCACTGATCTATCAAACGGACGAAACGACAGTAATTGTTGTATCTGCCACTGATGGCAATATTTACGCCTTGGATATCGGCCAGAAGGGTCAAGTCATTCCCGGGTTTCCCTTGTCGGCTGGCCACGCAATCAAAGCTACTTCGCTCATCCTGAACGATACACTGAGCGCAGTTACCGAATCAGGTATTCTGAGAAATTACACACTGAGTAGTATTAATCAGGTGCTCTGGGCGGAACAACACGGTACTGGACAGAATGCGAGCTTTGTGGTACTAACCACAGAAAAAAATGAGATTGAGTCGCTGTTGAGTGCAGCGGAGACCTATAACTGGCCCAATCCAATCCGGGATGGAAACACGTTTTTCCGGTGTATGACTAGTGAAGCCTCTCAGGTATCAGTCACGATTGTGGATGCGGCGGGGTCGTTGGTGGGCTCATTAAACTTTGCCACTTCGGCAGGTGTCCCACATGAAATTCCCTGGAATACTGGTGCTGCGAGCGGCATGTACTTCGCGCGTGTTGAAGCAACATCTATTTCCGGGCGAACGGATTCGCGCCTGATTAAGCTCGCGATTATTCGATGAAGTGGGTCATCTGTATTCTTGCTGCAGCAACGCTGGTTGCCGGGACAAAGGCCCAGGTTACTCCGTCTCTTCTAGATTTTAGTCGTACGACACTTGATTGGTATCAAATAGAGACGGAGCACTTTGTTGTACTGTTTCATATGGATGAAGAGGGGCAGGGGGCAAGTCGATCTGCACAGGTGGCTGCACGCGTAGCTGAAGAAGTCTACGAACCCATAACAAGCCTGTACGGACATGAGCCGGACAGCAAGGTGCATATAATCCTCAAAGACTACGAGGATTACTCGAACGGCGCAGCATATTTCTTTGACAATAAGATTGAGATCTGGGCACCCGCGCTCAATTCTCCGCTGCGAGGTGCGCATGACTGGATGCGCAATGTGATCACACACGAGTTCACCCATATCGTTCAGGTTCAGGCAGCAATGAAATCACCCCGAAGGTTGCCTTTGGGTTATGTCCAAATTCTGGATTACGAGGATGTACGTCGCCCTGACGTTTTGTATGGATATCCCAATGTGATTGTTAGCTACCCTGTTATTGGTTTGAATAACCCGGCTTGGTTGGCAGAAGGAACTGCACAATACCAGCACGATCATTTACACTACGATCGCTGGGATTCGCACAGGGACATGTTGCTGCGAACCCGTGTTCAGAGAGGTAAAGCGCTCAGTCTGACTGAGCTTGGCAGTTTCTATTCCAAGAGCAGTTTGATGCGCGAAGGTGTGTATAATCATGGGTTCGCATTCGCGCTGTATCTGGCACGTGTGTATGGAGTTGAGGTATTGGCCCAGATCAGTGATTATCTGCGCAGTTGGCGTACATGGCGTGTTGAGAAAGCTATTGAGCGGGCAACCGGTATACCGGGGCAGGAGGTTTACGATTCGTGGCTTCAGGAACTCAACCGTTCATACGCACAGGCAGTCTCGCCCATTGAGGAAGCCCTAGTGGAAGGAACTCTGGTTGAACCAGAGGGCTTTGCCAATTATTTTCCACGCTTTTCGCCGGATGGTTCGAAGTTGGCATATGTATCCAACAAAGGAGAACATTTTAGCCGCATAAGTCTGCACATACAAGATTTGAGTAGTGGTTCGGTCGTCGCCCATGATCTGGGAACGGCTTTCGGTGACTACATCTGTTCACTTGGCCATCGCGTCAGATCCGGTGTGACCGGCGGGGCTGCCTGGAGACCGGATGGCCAAGCGCTCGCGTACGCACGGCAGCGTGTAACCTCAGAGGGTTTTCTTTATACGGATCTCCACCTGATCGAATTAGATACGAAAAAATCATCTCCGCTGACTCGTGATGCACGTGCCTCACAACCTGCATGGGATTCCACAGGGACACGAATTGTATACGTCAACTCCAATGACGGAAGCAGCAACCTGCAATTGCTGAATTTGAAAACTGGCGAGAACAGACCGATAACGCGATTTGCAGACGGAACCCAAGTAACCGGTCCCGTATGGCATGGAGAGTGGATTTATTTTGCACAACTTGATCCTGGTGCTCATGGTAATGATCTATGGCGGGTGCGGGCAGACGGATCAGAATCGATCCCCGTTCTGCAAACGCCGACAGATGAGCGATCGCCAGCGATATCCAATGGCGTGCTGTATTATGCTTCCGATAAGAGTGGTATCTACAATATTTACCGGTTTGATCCGGATGGTTCTGAGCAACTAACCCAGGTCGTCGGTGGAGCGTTCATGCCGGACGTAAGTGAAGATGAGAGGATAGCCTATGCCACGTATAGATGGGATGGATACAAGATCGCCATTCTGGAGCATCCAGAAGTGATCGAACCGGCTATCCAATATACGCCCCCAGAATTCATTACAAAATCTACCCCGCCTTTGGCTTCGGAAAATGATGGAGATATAAGAGCTATTGATCCAGAGGTGCTTTCAAGTACATTGAGCAAGGAAGGGGCTCTGGGGATAGATTCCCTTCAGATATCGCGCTATAGTGCCGCCTTTACAAGTTTTAGTATTTCGCCGGTCATCCGACTGGATCAATACGTAGAGCGTCGGCTCGAGGGGCGTGTTCGCGGGAGAGCGGAGACCTTTTGGAGAAACTTGAAATTTGGCACTTACGTTTCCTCCCGGGAAGTTTTGGAGGACATGAGCCTGTTTGGAGGGTTACTCATTGGCCCGGGATCACATCTGGATGGGCACTTTCTTGCGCCGGCCAACTTATTGGCACTGGAACGGGATGCATTTCTTCAATTCGATTACTCCAAGGGTTTTGGGTTCTTGTCTGGACGTTGGTCACCGCAGATAGCAATCGAACTGTATAATATTCAGCGCCAAGTAGAGAACGGTCTATCTATTGAGGAGCATCCCTGTACGGCATGTTTACCTGAGTCCACAAATGCTGATCTGACCTATGCGCTTTGGGAAGGAAATATTTATCTGCGCAGCAAGATTAACCGTAGCACAGTACTTGAAGCGGGATACCGGTACAGCCCGTATCGTGTGACAACAAATCGTTTTTATTCAAGAGAGCTTTCAGATTGGATACCCAGCACCTCGTCACGCTACTATATTGGGCGCAGCTATATGGCGAGTGCTTACTTCGAGGCACGGCGTCCTCATCGCGAGTCGGATATAATGCGTACAGGCATACGCGTTGCGGCTACTTATGAACGCGAAACCGGCGAGCTACTGAAGCAATTTGATGTACAGGAAGGACAATTGGTCCCGATCTATGACACCGATGTACTCCATCGGATGAGAATTGAATTGGAGGGGGGTATTCGGCTACCTGGTCAAATTCGTGGTACTTCACATGGCCTGAATGTTCGGATGCAAGCATCCACGCTGTTTGGCAAGGACACAGACACGTTTTATTTTGACTATGTTGGTGGTCTGTCTGGGGCTCGGGGCTATCCCTTTTATGCATTGGGCGGCACAGAAACCCTGTGGGTACAGGCTGCATGGACCTTTCCATTGATTCCTGATATTCGACGCCAGGTTGGGCCGGTTTACCTCGATAAGGTCTTCATGCGCCTCTATGCTGATGGCGCCAGAGTTCGACCGGCAAGCCGTGCGGTCCGAAAGGACATTGGTGCGGAATTTCGGCTGATGATGGGGAGCTACTATTTATTGCCAACGGCATTGTTTATCAGTGCGACTTATGGAGCGGACTCATTTCTTGTGACGCTGGATGATGCATTCGTTAGCTCACAGCCAAGCGTGCATTACGGCAAGGAGGTTCAATGGCACTTTGGTTTAATTTTTGGGTTTGACCTGTAGTGGTATTCCCGGACAGCCATGACACCTGTTGTAATCTTTTGCTTCCTCTTTATTGCAATCAGCGTCGGATTGCTTTATCTGGTTTTGCGAAGAAATCCATACCCGGTCCCCCGTGGAGGTATACAGTGGATGGTCACAATCATGTGCACGCTGCTCGTCTGCCTGTCTGGTCTGGTGATTGCGCTCGAGTGGAGTTTTTCCGAGCGTGCCGATACTGCCTCCGCCCCAGAGTACGTGGAGCCATTTGTGTTTCGATTGGTTTCCAATCAGGAGGAGATGAATCTCAGTGATTTTAATGGGAGCGTAGTGCTTTTAAATTTCTGGGCCACTTGGTGTCAACCCTGTATTACGGAACTGCCTGAACTTGATGCACTGCAGGAAGCTTATGGGGATGTAGGTCTGGTTGTTGTAACATTGTCGGATGAAGATTTAGAAGAGCTCCAGTTGTATGATGATCTGCTACCCGAAAGAACGGTTTCCGGTTACGTAGCGTATGAAGAGTTGCCGGAATATTTCAGAAATGAACTTGCATCCGGGCGACCGGTCTCGTACGTAATTGATGGGGCGGGAATGATTCGGGAACGCCTTCTTGGAGCGGGGACGTTTGAATATTTCGAGGGCCTCGTTACTCCGTGGCTGGCCCAACTCCAACTATAGCGCATGAGGCGTATTGCACTCATTCTTGGTCTCCTAGTCATTACCGATAATGTCCAGGCGCAGCCTACTACTGATAGCCTGGAGACACTGTTTTCAAGCTCTCGGCGCAGCGCTCCGCTTGCCTTCGGTATGTCTGCTGTAGTTCCTGGTTTAGGCCAAGCCTATAACCGTCATTGGATCAAGGCGGCAGTTGGGATTGCCGGAGAGGCTACCGTGCTCTTGCTATATGCTTCCTGGCGCCAACAGGGAGTAGACGGGCGTGACGCATATCAGATGGACGCTCATATGCACTGGAGTCCGATCAAGTATGCATATTGGCTTAACGATTATGCACAATACTTGAACCAACTACCGGACGGACGTCTCGTTACGACTCCTCCGGTGAATATTTCACCTGCACTTTTGAACATTGACCTAACGCAACCGAACACCTGGTCTGATTCAGAACGGTTGGTAGTGCGAGCATTTTTCCAGGAAATTCAGCTGCTTGAACGTGATAGCTATCACGGAGATACAGGAGCGGCGTTTTCACATGTGCTGCCATTTTTTGGAGAACAGCAGTACTATGAGCTTGTGGGTAAGTACTTTCAGTTCGCTCCGGGCTGGGAGGACTACGTAGCTATTATCCGAGATGGCCGTGTAACCTGGATCGACGAGAATGGAAATTTCATTCAATCTATCGAACCGGAGGCAACAGGTCCAGGTGGGACAAAGCCAAATGTATCCACCAGGTTCTATCAGTACGCGGAGGACCATGCTGATGCAAATACATACTTACGCCGAGCTTCCCGGATTACGACCTTGCTCATCGTAAACCATGTACTTGCTGCTGCAGATGCAGCAATATTTGCGCGACTGCACAACCGTCGTATCCAGGTACGGCTTGGACTGCTAAAAGACATTCAGGGTAGGACTCACGTGGCTCCACATGTGAGTTTTCCCCTCAATAGGGGAATGCACTGATCATTAAATTGGCTTCTCATGAGTTTTGAAATTTCCTGCAGCATGCCAATCTGTAGTCGTATATTGAAACTCCAATTAAAAATTCTATTGCAATGAACTGGTATAAGCAACTGCATGTATGGATCATCTTGGGCCTTGTGTTCGGATTGGGTTATGGAATTCTTTCCGCTGCAATGGGATGGGGGGAGTTCACGCAGGCGTGGATTAGTCCTTTTGGCGACATCTTCCTGAACGCACTGTTCATGATCGCAGTGCCGCTCGTACTGGGATCAATCATAACCGGCGTAGCCTCGCTTTCAGATACACGTAAACTGGCCCGGATTGGTGGTAAAACGATTCTAATCTATGTCAGCACAACGGTCGCTGCTCTGATAATTGGCTTGCTTCTGGTCAACATCATCCGCCCGGGAGATACGGTTCCAGAAGAGGTACGTCTTGAACTGCAGGCAGGGTATAGTGATATGGCAGAGGAGCGCCAGGAAAGTGCTGCTTCAGCTCAAGAACGTGGTCCATTGCAAGCATTCGTAGATATGGTACCCCGCAATATCGCAGCAGCAGCCTCCAATAATCGCAATATGCTGCAAGTGGTATTGATCTCAATACTGTTCGGTATCGCACTCCTGCTTATTCCAAAAGAGAAAGCCAAGCCTATGTTAGGTTTCTTTGACAGTTTGACAGCGGTTGTTATCAAGATTGTTGAGATCATCATGTGGATTGCTCCTCTTGGCGTATTCGCGCTTCTTGCGGATACGGTTAGTCTGATTTCGGGGGATAATCTGAATGAACTGTGGAGTTTGCTGGGGGCGCTGGGGTTCTATATGCTTGTGGTGCTTGCCGGGCTTGTAATACATGTCATAGTTACCTACGGGTCGATCTTGAAATTCTTGACACCTATGTCGCTCAAGAAATTCATTATGGGGATAGCTCCTGCCCAGCTTGTTGCATTCAGCACCTCATCCAGTGGAGCAACGCTCCCGGTTACGATGGATCGCGCAGAGAACCACTTGGGAGTCAGTGAGGAGGTTTCTTCGTTCGTGCTTCCGCTTGGAGCTACGATCAACATGGATGGTACTGCGCTTTATCAGGCGGTAGCAGCAGTGTTCATTGCGCAGACACTTGGAATCGCACTTGGCTTTATGGACCAACTGGAGATCATTCTCTTAGCTTTACTTGCTTCCATTGGTACTGCTGCAGTACCCAGTGCTGGTATCATTATGCTGATTATCATATTGCAATCGGTTGGTGTTCCTGCGGCGGGTATAGCATTGATCCTAGGAGTTGATCGCATTCTGGATATGTGCCGAACGGTATGCAATATAACGGGGGATGCAACCGTCGCTACCTTAGTTGCCTCTTCGGAAGGGCAGCTTGAGAAATAGGTCAGCAGCCGAAAGAGTACGCCCGAGAGGATTCGAACCTCTGGCCTTCTGCTCCGGAGGCAGACGCTCTATCCAACTGAGCTACGGGCGCGTTATGTCCTGTAATGTATGAACCGCCATAAACGTTTCCATGGCAGACGCTTCATTTAGTAAAAATGATGATGGAGTAGAGGCCGCAGGCTCCCGGAATCCCCGGCTGGGACCAGCCGGTTCGGATGTTTTTGATGGCATCACAGGTACTTGGCCGTCCGGCGCAGCTTTGGCGTTGTGGGTATTTGTCGGCTTGTTTGCTTACCTGTTCATAGGTAATATTGCTTCGACCTTTCTTCTCGCACTGAATGACGTTGGATTTCAGGATATTTTGAGCGGTCAGCAGGATATTTTTGCCGAGAATGGGAACGCGTTTTTGGGAGGCAACGCAATTGGGTTGGCCTTGGGACTCGGCGGTGTTGCACTACTTGCAAGTGCGCTTGACTCCTCTCGCCCTCTGAGCTATCTCCGACTTAAAACTTGCAATACTGCAGATGGAGCGCTGTCGTTGGTTGCCCTAATTTGCCTGCTTCCGGCTGTGTTCGCTCTAGACCTCCTGAATGAACAAATTCCATTACCTGATGTCCTCCTAAGGCTGGAAGAACAACAAATGGAGCTCATTGAATGGTTTATCGGGGATGGAGGCAATTTCGCGCTGAATATGCTATTTGTTGTTGCGACCCCAGCTCTTTTTGAGGAGGTGTTTTTTCGGGGATATGTGCAGAGGCGGGCAGAGCAGGGGCTGGGCGTAGTTGGGGGCATTATCCTCACGGGCGTCATTTTTGGCGTGTTTCATCTACGCCTTACCCAGGTACTTCCACTAGTCCTGTTAGGGTGCTATTTAGCATATGTTACCTGGCGTACAGGTAGTTTATGGATTCCTATAGTATTACATTTTTTGAATAATGGTCTTGCATTATCTTTATCCAAATGGGGACCGGAATCGATTGCTGATCCAGAGATCGTTCCATGGTCACTCGTAGTAGGCAGTACGCTTGCCTTTGCAGTCTGTATCCTCTTAATTCATCGCCGAAATGAAAAAGACCATCGCTAACTGGGAGGAAGTCTTCTTGTGCGGCACCGACTACGAGGCTAACTTGGTTTGTGCGCGTCTGGAGGATGCCGGTATTATTTCCGTGTTGTTAAATCACAGGTGTCATGCTTTTAACCTGACACAAGGGGTATTGGCAAAAGTGCAGGTACTGGTTCCAAAATCTATGAAGGCAGAGGCCTTAGAGCTGTTAGAAGCGGAAGCGCTTACCGATGAAGAGTTGGCCGAGGCAGTTTCTTCTAGCAAATAGACATATTGCTGAGCACCATGCCACAGATACTGACTCGCCTGTTCACAGCCACAATCGGAGCCTCCCTGCTGGTTGGCTCTGCTTGGTTTGGACCGTGGTATTTTGGCATTGCTGTGTTGATAATTGCTCTCTTAGGGCAACTCGAACTGTATCAGCTCTATGAGCGTTCTGGTGTTCGGGCATGGATAGTTACGGGATTATTGGTAGGCGCGGGCTTATCCCTACGAGCTTTAGTACCGGATATTTTCCTCCTAACTGCCGTGCCTGTGGTGGGGCTTGTGTTGTGGTGCACCTTTACGAAAAGCGATCAGCCGCTGACACGCCTGGGAGCAACACTCTCCGGTGCAGTCTATCCGACCGCCTTATTGGCGTTCCTAACAGACCTGCGTGTAGTTCCAGGATACAGTGAACAGGAGGCATTGATATTGACCATCACAGTACTGGTGCTGGTATGGGCAAGCGACGTATTTGCCTTTTTTACAGGATCCTTTTTTGGCAGGCATGCACTGGCGCCGTCTATTTCCCCCGGTAAGACCTGGGAAGGGTTTCTTGGCGGAATTGGAGGAGCCCTCCTGGCGGTGGTCATACTCAATCTGACATTAGACATGCCGCTAGCAACGATTCACATGCTGATTCTCGCGCTCGTATGTACCCTTTCCGGTGCAGTTGGCGATTTGGCCGAGAGTCGTTTCAAGCGTGTAGCTGGCGTGAAGGATTCGGGTCTAATTTTACCAGGGCATGGGGGCATGCTTGATCGTTTTGATGGCATTATTGTAGCGGCTCCGTTGTCTTACATGTATATAATCTTTGTTGTTAACTGGTTCTAAGAATGGGACTCTTATTCGGACCTAAAGCACAACCCCGAAAATTCGACTATACGCCGCGCTACTACGATCCGCGCAAAGACGATAGTCTCAAGCGGCGAATTCGAATTCAGAGCCGTGTTCGTCGCAGACGCAGCCCTGTTGCACTGTATTACCTAGCTGCACTATTGCTCACGGCTTTGTATATCTACAACGCTATCGGACGATAGCAGGAGCACCTATGGAGCATGCTGTGCAGATTAGGCGAATGCCGATCGAATTGGCCAATAAGATCGCGGCTGGAGAAGTAGTTCAGCGTCCTGCATCGGCTGCAAAAGAATTACTCGAGAATGCCATTGACGCAGGCGCCTCAGAAATCTCTCTTTCGGTAAAAGCCGCGGGCAGCAGCTTGATTCAAGTAAGCGATAATGGCTCAGGCATGGGGCCCGAAGACGCCGTTCAGTGTTTTGAGCGTCATGCGACCAGTAAGATTACGAGCGCGGAAGATCTGGAGGACATACGGACGCTCGGATTTAGAGGTGAAGCATTGGCCTCAATTGCGGCGATCGCACAGGTATCTATGAGAACAAAGAGGGCAGAGGATGATCAGGGGGTTTTCGTGCGTATTGAGGGAGGGCAGGTGCTTGAGAGTTCTCCGTGTGCTGCGGCAGTTGGCACGACTGTAGCCGTTCGCAATCTATTCTTCAATGTTCCGGCGCGCAGGAGTTTTTTAAAGGCACCTGCGACAGAGTTTCGTCATATCTCAAACATCTTTGTTGCTCAAGCGCTGGCTAATCCGTGGATCACGTTCAGGTTGGTACATAATCGGCATGAGATATATCGGTTATCAGGTTCACGCGCAGAGGAATTTTCGGATGCGTTAAAGGAGCGTGTTCGTGCCATCCTTGGGACGGATGTTAGTCAGCATCTTGTGCTGGTTAATGAATCCATGAGCTATATCTCTGCAGTAGGATTTTTGGCGCATCCGGAGCATGCCAAGAAATCTCGTAGGGATCAGTATTTGTTTGTAAATAATCGTTCGATAAAGAGTCCTAGTCTAAATCATGCAATCCGATCAGCTTATGACACTTTGCTTCCAGAAGGCCGTCACCCCGCTTATGTTCTGTTTCTGAATCTTTCCCCCAAGCACATTGACGTGAATGTGCATCCTGCAAAAACGGAGGTCCGGTTCGATGATGACCGAGGAGTGTACAATTTTGTGCAGGCGATATCGAGGCGAGCGCTTGGGACCGCTGATTTGATCCCTCAATATCCAAGTAGTGCTTCGTCGTTGAGTTTTCAGGAGGGGCGGAATGACACCACGACCAATTGGAGGCCGCCGCCTCGCGCGGACGAGTTATCACCGGTTCAAGGACAGCAATCCACGATCATATACGACATTGAGCGTAGCCGAGCGCCTTCCGGGGCAACTCCAGATCTGGAAGGCTTTCTTTGGCAGTTGCAAGACCATTATATCCTAACCCAACTACACAATGGTGTATTGATTGTCGACCAGCAGGCTGCTCATCAACGCATTCTGTTTGAACGTGCTCTGGCAGATTTACAGGCCGGGGGCGGGCTGTCACAACAGCTCTTGTTTTCCCAACTGATATGTCTTAATCAGGATGATTGTGAACTTCTGCGTGAACTTGATCCGCTTGCCATGGCACTTGGGTTCGATTATTCAATCTCTGAGAATCGCACAGTAACGATCAGGGGTGTACCCTCAGACCTGCGGCCCGGAGCAGAAAAGGAAATCCTGCAGTCCATACTTGATGAATACAAGGCCAATACTGAGTTGACACACCTTCCTATCCAGGAAAAAATGGCCCGCAGTATAGCCGTACGTGGTGCAATTTCTCCTGGGGTTAAGCTGAATGAGGATGAGATGCGGACAATGATTGATCGACTCTTCCAGTGCAAGGAACCCTATCGGACCCCCAGTGAAAAACCAACACTGATCCGATTGACGTATGATGAATTGAAGCAGCGGTTCAATCGGCAAGTTGCGGATCATGAAGAACCCGATTGATTCATTCCGTGATCGAGTAGCATCCTATATGGAGTGCACTGCTCACGTAAGTCCGGGTGAGCGCATACTCGTAGGGGTAAGTGGAGGCATTGACTCGGTTGCGTTGCTGGATGTTCTGGGGGTGCTGGGATACGAGTGTGAGGTGGCTCACATTAATTATCATTTACGTGGCCATGAATCTGTCGCCGACGAAGCGCTGGTTCATGAGCTATGCCAACAGCGGGAGTTAAACCTGCACGTAAGACATATTTGCGCACGCACACATGCCGCTGACACCGGATGCTCTGTCCAGATGGCGGCGCGTGACCTTCGGTACACGTCGTTTACTGAAATAGCCGCACAGCAACGCATATCTGTTGTGGCTGTGGCGCACCACATTGATGACCAGGCGGAGTCGTTGTTGTTGAATCTTAATCGGGGAACGGGCCCAGAAGGGCTTGTTGCAATGCGCCCTGTTCGTCCATTGACAGAACAGATCAATTTGATGCGACCATTTCTTGAGGAGAGTAGAGCATCAATCCACGCCTATGCAAATGCTAGGGATTTGGAATGGCGGGAGGATCAGAGTAATAAGGACATGAAATATCTGCGCTCCCAGTTGCGCGCAAGTGTCATGCCAAATCTGAACGCCGAAACACTTGCACGGAGCGCCAGACTTGTTGGCGAATGGGTTGATGAGGTGATTCGCCCAATGATAGATAGAAATTTTTCTGTTGCTACCCGTGGGCAATCACTGTCAATTGTACATCTGACGCAGCTACCGAATGTACTTGCTCGACGATTGGTAATTGAAGGACTCCGCAGGTGGCTCCCAGAATCATCCGCAAATGAGGCACTTGCTGGGAGGATTCTGGCGCTGGTGAATTCGCAGACTGGAAAACAAATTGAGGTGGGTGGGGGAGTGATCTGGCGGGATCGAACCCATCTTGTGTTTACTACTTCGGCTGAGCAAAAAAAGACAAATGAGACGGGACTGCTTTCTGAAAATACGGCAGTAGCTGTCCCGGGTGGACAGGTTCGACTCTACCTTACACAGGAGAAACCCTCAAATCTTTCTGATCCGGTGGGTGTTTGGCTTGATGCAGGAAAGTTAGTATTACCACTTAAGGTTCGCGGCTGGCTTCCTGGTGATCGAATGCGTCCACTAGGAATGCAAGGCACAAAAAAAATCAGTGATCTACTAACGGATGATGCTGTACCTACGCAGGAGCGCAGGCACGTGTCCGTAGTATGTAGCGGTGCGACGATTGCATGGGTTGTCGGATATCGAATGGCTCACGAGTTTCGCGTAACCCCATCGACTCAACAGTATGCCAGACTCTATTACGAGCAAAACTGAGATCATACACGGTCATCGCCTGAGATTATTCAAGGATGCAGATGCCATCCAGGCTCGCGTCCGGGAGATGGGCAATATCCTGACACAGTCACATCACGGCCAGCACCCGATTGTACTCGGCCTGATGCATGGCGCCTTTGTATTTGCGGCAGATCTTGTACGAGCCATAGACTTACCCTGTACGGTGGATTTTTGGCGCCTTTCTTCTTACGGAACAGGTACCAAGAGCAGTCAATCAGTTCGTGAACTCATGCCTCTAACCGTAACTCTTTGTGATCGACATGTGATTCTGGTCGAGGATATTGTGGATAGTGGCAGAACATTGACCCATGCGCTTCGCAGGATCGCCGAGCACGGACCACAGTCTGTCACTGTAGTTGCCTTGTTGCAAAATGAAGCGAGTTCTATTGCAGTAGATCACGTGGGTTTTATTTCCGGGGGAGATTTTGTTGTGGGTTATGGTCTGGATGTTGCCCACGAATTGCGGGGATTGCCTGCACTCTACTATCTTGAAAATAGTTGAGTGTAAGAGAGTCTTGTAACTATGCGTAGAAAATGGCGTCATGTGATCCGGGGGCATGAATTAGTGTAACTGTTCCGGACAATGTCCAACGAACCTTTAATCGGAAGTTACCCCTGCTATACTACACCAGGGGGAAGTTCAGGTATAGCAGCCTGTGGATAAAGTAGGGAGTCTAGGAATTCTAGAGTTGACGGGGTATATTTCGAGGGAGTATCTATGTTCGGGTTTAACGGTGCAAATTCATGCATTAGGAAAGCGAAAGGAGCGTACACAAGGTGAGCTATATATTTATTCGGATGAGCTCTGCTCCTCTTCAAATGCATTTTACGAGGCCTTGGAGTCGGTGCTTTGCATGTATGGTTTTGACAAGTTTGTGGAGGAGATTTGTCACGTATTTTATGCGGACGGTATTGGTCGTCCCGGTCTTGCTCCGGGAGCTTATTTTCGGATGTTACTGATTGGGTATATGGAGGGTTGGGGATCGGAGCGTGAGATTGCGTGGCGATGCAATGATTCGTTGGCGTGTATCCGTACGAGAATACCATATTACTGAACTTCCCCCTATTTTGATTTTTTCGAAGGCACGATTTTCTCCACAAATTTGAGGCTTTTTTTGAAAGATTATTGACTGCCAGGGACGGTGGTCTGGGGAGTCCAGTTTGGTGAACCGGGGACTACAGCAGTTTGATATTCAGCAGTTTGAATGCCTGCTTTTGGGTGGAACTGATCTCCTTGACCATGACGACTTCGGGGGATGCGTCCGTCTTGATTTTCGGAATGACAACGAGGCGGCATGCCTTTGAAAGTTCTTCCATCAGATTCGCAAAACTCATCGCCTTCTCGCCCGCCACCGTTCGTTTGGTTTGGGCTTTCTTTTTCGCCGATTCCGAGGGTTTGGCGGG
>JGI24796J26693_1000491_pt1 | contig 27056 bp, 40 predicted proteins | sample PinacodermFT_FD_26693 | JGI IMG/M metagenome (IMG submission 26693)
AAAGCCCCCATCAGCTACACTGGTAAAATGCTTGTAATTTCTTTCCAATGCTGGTAACTCACATTTGTAACCAAATTGAGCCAAACCGTTAGCCAGATCTGACAATATAAGCCTTTCAAATTGCTGGTTACACTTACCTTTTCTACTGTTGTAACTACCAATAAATCCCCTGTAAAACTTAACCATCGGACTGCTGGTGGCATGTGTATTGCCTTCAAGGTAAAGGTAATTAACAGCTGATTGCATAAATGTCATTTTCCTCATTTTACCTCGTTTTCAAATGCCTCAATAAAAGCCCTGTAAAGGCTTGTATCGAAATCAGTTTGCCGGTTAGCGCGCTCCCAGATACCATGCTTGCAAAGCACATCCCCTGGAAATTTCTTTGGTACTGCCCCCAGTAACACCATTACTATGCTATCACCAAAACCCAAGTAGGTGGCAATGTGATTGGCAATTTTACTGCCATCGATTTTGCCTTCAAGTACTGCATCTACCATCCTCAAGAATTGATAGTAATAAATCAATTCACAATCCTTCATCCTTAAAGCATTTTCAAGTCCAATACTACCATTTTTAAAAATGGATTGGCAATACCTTGTTAAATCATTTTCACTGATATCATGCAGATCCTCAATGCGGTGCTCGATCGCCTCCTTAATGTCAATTAAAAGCCCTATGCTACTCATCGTCTTCATCTGTTTCAATTAAATGTTTAACCGCATCCTCTACAATTTTAAATGCAATCTCAAAAGTGCTGTGATCGTCAAATTGATCCGATACCAACCCTATGTAATCACTACGCTTGTATTCACAATCCTTGATAAAATCATTCTCATTACTGAAATTTAGAAANAAGAATAATTCCTCGTTGTGATGTGTATCAAGCACATATTCGAAGGAATCCCTATAATCATACTCNTAGTTTGAAANGCTTACATCAGCATAANTCCTGTAAGTACCTGTCTGCTTACGTGCTGTTTCAATTTCTATCCGTATGTCTGAACGTTTGATAAAATCGACTATAATTGCTAAATCCAACCCCTTGTCATGTATGTGGTAGGGATAGGATTTCACTCCCCACCAGATTTTGTCTTTAATGTCTTTCTTGACTGCCCTGAATGTGGGTTGCTTACCGATTACTATATCGGNGTTGCCTTCAATCCGTATATTGAGGGCAGGTTTACGCTTTACAACTGAAAGCGGTGATAAATTTTTATTTTTCATTGTATTTGAGAAAAATTNTTAATAATTGACTTGCATCGCTCTTTTTAGGTGGTTTTTAGTGGCATCCTGTAAATCAGTGAAAACAATGCGTAAAATTCTGANTTTGAGGANTTTAACCTGCCATCTGGGCATCTACTACTTCATAAAATTGTGCTTAGCAAGGGCAAAAATACAACATTTTTGCGGTTTGTCAACCCCCATANAAAAAAAAATGCAACAAATTTTCAACAAACCAGCTGCCCTGTCTTATATATATAGCAAATTCGTTGCCCAATTTTTTCAAACCTGAAACCGATGCCTCCTGCTTTTCATTATACAGTAATGAAAAGGGGGCGATCGCTCCTGCCCTGTCCGAAATTCGGGCAAACGCAACTTTTTCGCCGGGATTCGTTGCCCAATTTTTTCAAACCCATTTTCGGTCCTAGCCAATTTTTTTAAACCCAAAATGACGATTTGTCAGCAAAATTTTTTCAGACCTCTATTATTCAAAGAGTTACACAGGATTGTTCAAGTTTTACTCGTCGGAAAATATTTTTTTCCTTATATACTATAAAAATGATGAGAGTGGACACTGTAATTGTATATATACAATATATGTATCCACAGTGAATTATTTTAAAATGTATAAGAAAAAAATTCTAAAATATATTTATAGATATATCCACTACAATTTACATTTTCAAATAAATTTGTATATGATTGATTAAAAAATGTATATTTACCATCAAATTTTGTATGGTATTATGAAAATCATAACTGATGTATCGATTGAGAGCATATCGGATAAAAAAAAGGCATTCCGTATTCGGAATGTATATCGCTCAATTACCCTTAGTAATGAGTCTCTTGACCTGCTTGAAGCAGTCAAGAACAAGTATTTTGTAAGTTATTCTCAAATTTTGGAATACCTTATAGATAATCGGCTCGAGAATTTGCTTGAAATAAAGGGGGAAAAAGGGGGGTATCTCTTGGAATACAAAAACAAGAAAATTGCGGATATCGCAAGACTAAACCGCAGAACAATAAGGATGACGGAGCATAGTTTCAAGGTGTTAAAGCGCGTCAAAGCACGTACGAATATATCTATTTCAGAAATAACAGATCAGTTAATTAAATGTATAGATTTACCAAATGAGTAAACTTGGAGATTTCGCAAAGCAGTTTGTAAAGATTGGGATTGAAAACTTTGAGGATGCGGAATGCTTCAGGGATATCAAACAGATGTTGCCCAAGTATGTCAAGAAGCGATATGGGGATGGCGATTTATGTGTTTTTCATGCAGGTTGTGGCATTGATGATGTCGATATCAAAGAACGAATGTCGAAAGTGTACGATCAATTTTTTGATTCGTACTTCAAACGGACAGAGGGGAAGCGTGAAACAGAAGCATTGGCATTATTTGCGAAGATGTACAAATCATTTTTGCTACAAAATAAACCTAATGAAAGGCAATTTATTCTGGGTATGCTCAACATTGTCAATCATTTTATTGTGCAATTTGTCAAAAATAAAGATGGTTGGGATGCTCAAAAGGATTTTCTATTTGGCTGGTCTCCAAAGGAAACCAAAAAGAAGTCAAACTCCTACTATGTGTTCTGCAATTTGGTTTGGATTCAGGTAGATTTCAAAGTTATCTTGAAATTCTATAAGGAAGTGTTTAGGGATTTCGCTATGTACAACCCCAAAATAAATTTTAATGGCACCTCATTTGATAGTGCATTTGAAAGGTCTTTTGTTGATTTCTATAAAGCGATAGATCCGTACAGGTATGATGAGGAAAGGGAGTCGATGATGTTTGTTACACGTAATGGCGGAGTCATTGAATTAACCTACCATGATGGGGAATTAGGTTTCAATTTGAAGGATAACGTAAAACCAAGTGACTATGCTATCGATGTACTGGACATAGAGTGCAATAAAGAAGATATCCAAAGGGCAATCGATACAGAACCCATCGATTTAATCAAGACCTTGAAATGCCCCAACTACAAGCGGTTTTTACGTCTTACCTTATTGATTAAAAGAAACTATCTNGACTTAGAAAATCCGCATACGCTTACTGACCACGAGAAGTGGTTGAATGCTGAAAGTGTNCTNACTGGTTTAGCATATGGGCTAATTAAAAATGCGGAGAGTACTGGCTTTCATTTAAAGAAGTTGTTTTGGAACTACGGACCTTCNGGNGCTGGNAAGAGTACGCATGCTAAAATCATGGAAAAATTGTTTCCATCACTGGTAGTCACTGTGAAATCAGAGCAGCTGTATGGAGCGAAATCTCAATTTAGTTTACAGCTGATCTTCAAGAAGCGTTGGGTGTTTATCGATGAAAGTGGAAACTATATCAGCAACATTGGCATAGAATTTTTAAAGAGTTTATCTTCAAAAGATACCATCAATGCTGATGTTAAGAACAAAGACTATATCCAATCGAGTAATTATGGTGTATTATACTACAACTCCAATAGTCGACCTCCGATGGGCAAAGATGAAGCCTTTGATATACGTGTTCATGTTAATTATTTCCAGCACAACTTTGCGGATAAAACCCATCCTGATAATGCGGTTGAAACAGAGGAAAAAGACATTTGGGAAAAAGAGTTGCCAGAAGTATTTTTGATGCTCATGTCTTGTTTGAGTAAACTGCTCAAAACAAAGGAGATACCCAAGAGCATATGTCATTACCATTTAATCGGTCAGGTAATCGAAGAGGGCAGGCATCCCTTGCTGAAATGGTATAGCATTCTGGATGCGGAGAAAAATCATTACTCACCAAGTTTTAAAGGTAATTTTCCATTGAGGGAGGTTTATGAATCGTTCATTTGTTTTTACAGGATAGACCACAAAAGGGATATTACCTATTGGAAAAACAGGGCAAGGAAGCGTAATAACTTAGGCGATGAGGATCATGTTGAAAATATGTACTTGGAAGATGCCATCAAAAATGAAAAGGTTGATGCTCGTTCTGAAAAGTTAATGCCTCATATGGAAGATTTCATATCTTTTTTGGAAGCAAAGGGTTGTGAAATGGGGCAAGTAAAGGGTAAGAGTTATGTTAAATTTGGGGAAAGCCCTGAAATGGAATTTTGGTTTGATAAACTAATTGCCAGTGAAATCGTAGACCCAACAGGAGGTGATGAGACTGAAAGCAAAAAGTCAAAGGAATCTACTTATGATGATATACTTGACTCTGACTTTGATGCTGAAATGGGCAGGGATATGGATGATATGTTTGAGTAAATGAGTTTAGAGAGAGTAAATAGTTTTGATAGCAAAGGCTGGACTGCTTGGGTTGAATCCGATTTTAAGATAGGTGAGCTCATGCTGTACCTGACTTACAAGGAACTTAATTTTGTTTCAGAATGTACAGATTTTGGTATGGGTGTACGTTTGATTGCCCAAGCATTATTGGATAGAAAGTTGGATATCAGTGCCAAAATCAAAGCCCTGTACTACCATAGCAAGATTGTAGCTCCAAAAGAAACTACTGAAATTCAGGAGGTATCGTATAAGGAATACAATCAAAAGCATATTGAGATGAAGGAAAAGGAGTTTTATAAAATCATGGATATCCCTGAAATAAAACCCAATGAGGAAACTTTTTATTTATCGCATGGCAAGAGCGGTGAAGACCTCCTTAAAGAACAGGAAGCCAATAGTAACATGAGTATGGACGATGAGTTATAAGGACGATACACACGCTTTACTAGCCAAGAACTTCTATCTGTTTGCAGTAGCAGCTTTCAAATCGCTATACCAAGAGAATTTTGAAGTAATGGATTTCCACAAGGATATTTTCATTGCTCTACAAAAAGTATATGAAGGCGAAATACAGCGTCTCATCATCAATATGCCACCCCAGCATGGTAAAAGTGAAATACTTGCCTTATTTCAAGCGTATGTGCTATTTAACAACCCAAAAGCACGTAACATATTGATATGCTCTACCAGTAGTCTGCATAGGTCAAAGAATGTGATTGTCAAGAATTATATAAGGTCAGAGTTGTTTCAGAAATACACGGATATACAAATTGACAAAAAAGAGGATAGCAAGGCAGAGTGGGCAACTGTTCAGGGAGGTAAGCAGTTCAGTACAACAGTCAAAGGACAGGCTATTGGTTTCAGTGTTGGTAGGAGAGGCTTTAGTGGCGGTACAGGAGGCGTAATGGTACTCGATGATCCCAATAAACCATCAGACATACTTTTTGAATTACAACGAAATGCGGTTATTCAAAACTGGAAAAATACATTCAGCACCAGATCAGCAAACTTAGGTACCCCAGTCGTTGTGATACAACAGAGGTTACATGAGGAAGATTTTAGTGGTTATTGTTTGTCAGGCAAGGAAGGTAATCGGTGGTCGCTATTAAAGATACCTGTATATGCTAAGGATGGTTCAGAAAATACGATATACCCCAGAATTATTGATTTCAGGACAGCCAGAGTAACTGAACTGCGAGACCCCTTTGAGTTTGCAGGATTGTACTTACAAGAGCCCTCAAANCCAAAAGGTAACATCATCAAAAAGGAAGATTTTGAATATGCACAAATGGAAAATGTTAAGGGTTTGGATAAATATATGTTTATTGATGGNGCATATACCGAGAACATTACTAACGATCCAACAGGTATAATCGTAGTTGCTTTTGACCCCAAAAAAAGAAGGCTATACATCATTGATGCCAAGAAAAAGTACTTTGAGTTTCCAAGACTTTTGGCATATACAAAAAAACTATCCGCTTATTATAATTGCGAAATGGTATTTGTAGAGCCAAAAGCAGTTGGCAAATCACTGGTGCAAATGCTTAGGGATTCAGGTACTTCAGCTGCGGAAATCAAAAGTAGGTGGAGCAAACAAGATAAATTGATTAAGGCTAAGGAATCAAGGGTAAAGATAGCAGGAGGTCATGTCTATCTGATAGAAGGTAATGGCTATTGGCATCCTGAATTTTTACATGAAGTAACTTCCTTTCCAACTGCCAACCATGATGATTTTGTGGATTGTTTATGCTATGCTATCGAGTACTTCCTTCTCACCAATTCTTGGTTTGTCTTTTAATAAATAATATATACTAAATTTGTCGATGAGGGTAATAATACATCATGGACAAAAAAAAAGTAAACTTTTGGGATAAGTGGTTTAAAAAATCAATGCCCAAAGTTGAGAATTATCCCAAAGGACAATCAGACGTATATTTTGCAAATAGATATTCAGGAAGTTATGGTAGCGGAGACGAAAGGGTAAAGTTATATGGCTACGATCGAGGCTATATCGTAAAGGCTATCGTTGATTTAATAGCCAAGAAATGCACAATGGTTAATTGGCATGTCTTGGATAAAGATGGCAAAGAATGTGAAATTGATGGGCTAAATTCAGGTAGGTCTAATCCACTCCTGAAGAGACCAGCACCAAATTTGAGGTGGTCAGATTTCATACAGGATTGTGTTACCACACTACTACTGGATGGAAATTTGTATATCAGGGCAGAGAAAGGAAAGATAGGGGCAGATCGTTCACGAGTTTCATATATGTATCCCTTACCTGCATTTCAAACCATACCTTACTACATCGATGGGCAACTGAATAGTTATAGAGTAACACTGGGGCTTTATAGAAATTTCAGTCGTGACATCAACAAAAATCATGTGCTTCATATCAGGATGCCCAATCCTAATAATGGAAATGGTGATGAGTACAACATTGGTAAGAGTCCTTTTGAATCGGTATTAGAAGAAATCTTTACTGTGAATCAGAGTGTGAAATTGGGTGTCAATTCGTTCAAGAATATCGGTGCTACCAAACTATTGTATGTTGACAATGATTCGCAGTTAAATGAAAACCAAGCCGATGGGCTTCGGAAAAAGATATTACAAACTCTGGAAGGCGTACCCAATATCGTCAAGACTGCGATTAGCAGTGAGAAAATGGGCATGGTTGACTTGACTATTGACATGAACAAAATCCTTATGCTCAATCAAAGAATTGCAGCTGCCAAGCAAATATGTTCAGTAGCTCATGTTCCGTTTAATTTGATTTACCCATCGGATATTGCTGGGGGTATGAATGAGTTAAGGGAGTTGAACGTAGCGTTATGGAATGATGCCATCATCCCTATATTGACGAAAATTGAGGAAGGTTTTAACTCATGGTTAATGCCTACATATGATATGGATGGCACGGAATATAAATTGAAATACGACTTATCGCATATAGATGCTTTATCTGAAAAAACACTTGCAAAGGCAAAGGTTATTCAACAGGTAGTAGGCAGACCTGTAATGACGCTGAATGAGGGCAGGGCTATGCTTAACCTTCATGCTATGGAAAAAGGCGATGAATTGACAGATGTTAATATGATTCCCAAAGTGGGTAATCCAAGATCTGCATTGGAGGAACGACGACCTGATGAAGTAACTACTGACGATGAATATAACGATACAGGCAGAATGTAATCATGTTCAAGGTTCAATTCAAAGGTGTTGATAAGACAGCAAAGAAGTTCAAAGCAATGCGTGATAATCTGTTTACTGATGTCCGCAAGGAACTGATTGTAAAGAGTGCACAGCAACTGGAGTATTCCATCAAAAAGCGTTTGCCACATAAGCGTGGTCCCTTGTACCAGTCATTGTACAAGAAACCAGAAGTTGGGGGAATCCGTATAGGTTTAAAATTACGTCAGTCTACAAGACAGGCCTACTTAGCACGTCTGGGTTTAAATGCAGTACCATCACCATATAAATTTACTGCTCATCCCTATGGTCCTGATTGGGGTGTGCCCGGTGATGTTGAAAAGCATGGTGCAAGATATCCAAGTGATAAACCTCCGTACTGGGAGCCCGATGAAAAAGCGACAGGAAAAAGTAAGAACTTCCTGAAAAACAGCGTCAATGCGGTACGAAGATTTCAAAAAAAACAGATACCAGACTTTAAAAAAGTAGTGCGTTACAGGTTTAAAAGGCTGTAAGACATAGCGTTAAAATTATTTTTTATTTTTTACCACTTTTAGGAAAATTTGCATTATTATTGTATAAAATTTACAATTTACAATGGGATATGCAAGAAAACCTAAACTTCTACAATCAGAAGTAAATCAAAAGAAGATGGAAATAAGCCCAGAGGCTTCTCGCCATATGCTTTTCAAAGACCTCACTATTTCAAGAATAAGTCATAGTTATATGGTTNAACCTGGCGATTATTTTTTATTGCCGAAAAGACAATTAATTGCCAAAGTATTTGATAATCTTAGTGTNGANCCAAAGATGAAAACGATTAATGGTGATGAGTTCTTTGAGAAACAACACAATGAACTGGTAGGGAATATGCTTCGTTGGGCTAAATCAGATGTAGAGACTGGCAATATCATTATGTATGACATTACCAACGGGCATATTAAAGACTATTTGGTTTTGGATATAAACCTGCATGAATCATTAATTCTATTGAAAGAAAATGATATACTTTTAAAGTATTACAAGTGCCAAGAATTGGACTTTTTGACACGAGAATTAAGTGATGTGGAAAACGATATTCATTATTTAAAAAAAGTGAATTATGCTGTTATGCTTGAATCCCATAAAAAAAGGCTAAGCAGACCTTACGATGGTTACAAGCATCGCTGGAAGCAATCGATGGCGAATGCCAAAAAATTTAAAGAGGATTTAGAAAAGCGTATCTACCAAGTAGATAAAGATTTGGGTACTTTCAAAAGATATTCATCCATAAAATATGTTGGTAAATAAGGATAAAGATTTGGAAAGGATCCATGATTTGATTTTTGGTATCAATAATTGTGCGGAGGAACTGCATTCTTGGAGTAACTTCATGTTAAAGATTAAGAATGAATATAAGGATGGTAAGTGGGATCTGCTTGAATACAGAAAGCATTTAGAGGCAACTAATAGTACTCTTGATTACTATTCGAGGCGTTTGCTACAACTATCACATAACCTTGAGCGTATTAAAGATAAACTTTAAAGATAGTCATGACAAAAGATATTTTGGTACAAGATTTAGAAGCTGATATGATAATTCACAGAATGCACGTAGTTTCATGTTTAGATGTAGTAAATCCCAATTATCCTTATAAGATACTAATGATAAGTAAGTTAGGTGTACATAAAAATATAAGAAGAGTCATTATAAAAGTTCCTGATGGCTTTGTAATTAGGGAATGGACTAATGATAAAATAATAGCTATTGTGGATAAGAAAAAAACAAAATAAATTTTTAGAATATGCCTTACATTAATAAACTAGATGGTTACAACAAGATGTCTCTTGCGGATTTGAAAAAGAAATATCTTGAGCATACCGACGTAATCCATCAATTACTACAAGATATTAGTACACTGGTAGAATTGAAACGAGCAGTCTGCAAGGATCAAGACGAGTTGGTCTTTAAGGAATTAGGATTTATCTGTAAACGATGGAAATGTAATAATCCTTATCCAAATAAAGAACTTTGGGGAAAGGGTTTTATTAAATCAGAGAAGAAGTATCGTGCAGGTTACGTTGATCTTGTAATTACTGAACTTAAAGATAAGTTTGAGGAGCATGCCAATAAAGTGAATAAGATATTTTCGTTTATGGTTCATACCAATAAATTACATGCTCTACATTCCTTTGAGTTTATAGTATCTAAATACCCAGATTCAGATTAAAAATGAAAACAATGGATATACTAAACATTAAAAATGCAACTCCAGAACAGGAGAGTTATTTGAAAAAGATAGGTGGTTATGGTTACCATCGTCTGGATGTGGAGTTAAACCTACTTTGCAGTATTCGTACCAATGAGATATTCTGCGACCTGGAGAAACTTCATAATGTTTGGCAAATTGCAGTGGTATCTAATTTAATGTTGAATTTTAAATATGAATAAACAAAAACCAAAGTTGGTAGGGATGGAAAATTTCTTTGCCATATTCTTTTACACAGCCTTAATATGCTGGTTACTATCTGAAATACTGATAGCCAACAATTTGATTTTACCAAAGGCTGTACTGGCATTTTGGATTACCATACTAATAGTAGAAGTTATTGGCATTGTTCGCAAATCTGGTAGGCTTGGCGATACGCTAAGTGAAAGTTTGTGGCACGCTGCAAAGAATTACTGGTCAAGACGTGTAATGACTGCTATACTGGGCTTAGGCATAGGATTTAGAATCATATCTTTTGGATGGCTAAACTTAGCCAATAATCCAGAATATGGAGTATTTAGGGGTGATCTGTTTAACTACGGAGGCATAGTCATATGGGGACTTGCATTTATAGTTTGGATCATCCCGCATTTTTTGTATAGTGGGAAGCGAGGTTAAGCGGTCTTTACAGGAGATAGTTGAGAGTATGCGTGAGCGTATTGATAATTTCAATCGTTTGGCTAATGGTCGCAGTTATTGGGGTAATAAGCCGGGTTATTATGATGATGTTGATGAGGTGTATTATTTGGGCATTTTGTTGATTGATGACATCAGGGATTTGGAGGAAGAGTTAGTGGATAGGAAGATTATAAAGTAATAAAATTAAATAGATTAACCAATGAAAAATCTAAGAACTATTTTAGTGTTTATATTCATTGTCACTCTTTTGATAATACTTCTGTATTTCAGTTTGAATATACACCATCGCCTGAATTGGATTTTGAGTGTTACGAACATAGTATCTATGATAGCATTGTTTATTTTAAACTATTATGAAAAAGATAACACAGAGATATAAAGGCACATTGAATCCAAGACGCTTACAGCGTAATGATTACATTGAATATATTGTTGGGAAAGACAGACGTATATATAAAGATGTTCGTGTGATTGGTAATATACTTTCCAAAAGGGTAAGCATCATTCACATCAAGCATAGAGAAGGTAAGTCGATATTAACCTACTACCCATCGGAAAGAATTAAAGCACCACTAATTTTGGATAAAGATTAAGAATATGATTAACTTAGAATACCCAGTCGAGGAAGTCAAGATTAATCGTATCGATATATACGAAAAGATTATTGCTGAAATCCAAAGTGTTTACAAGGCAACGCCAAAAGACACTTCGTGGATGGTAGGGTATTCAGGCGGTAAAGATTCAACGGTTTTACTTCATTTGGTTTGGAAAGCAGTGGAGAGACTTAAAGATCAAAGCACATTTGTAAATGTAGTTTGTAATGACACTTTGGTTGAGAATCCATTAATCACTGATTACGTTAATGAGTCGATAGAGAACATAAACAAGATTGCAAAGGAAACGGGGTTGCCTTTTAAGGCTACTATTACCAATCCAAAGACAAGCACAACTTTTTGGGTAAGTCTTATTGGTAAGGGATATCCGGCACCAACAACTTTTAGTAGATGGTGTACTAGGCAACTAAAAATAGCACCCAGCGTAGAATTTTTAAAGGATGAAAAGACTATTGTATTATTAGGCACACGCAAAGCAGAATCCGAAACGCGCAAGAAAACTATGGAAAAGCATTTTGCCAAGACAGATTCTCTTTTAACGCCTCATATGAGCAATAAACTTCATAAGGTATATTCGCCTATTAGGGATTTAAAACTTGGTGAGGTTTGGTATGTTTTGAATAAGTGGAAAGCCCCCTGGCTGAAGGATCAGGGAATACTTTATAAAATCTATGCAGATGCCTCTGCTGATGATTATGAGTGTCCTACCATACCAACAGACAATTCTCATAAGACGTGTGGGCAAAGCAGGTTTGGTTGTTGGACATGCACAGTTGTGAGTAGGGATAGAACCTTAACCAGTCAAATCACACAAGGGCATACAGAATTACAGCCTTTATTGGATTTCAGGAATAAACTTGTCAAGGATAAGGACAAGCCCAGTAATAGACTTCCGTATGGACGTAGAGGCTTTATTTCTAAAAGAAGGGATGGCACAAATTGTGGTAGTTATTCCTTTGAGTATCGTGAACGATTACTTAATGATTTATTAGCACTGGAAGTCAAAACAGGAAGGAAATTGATATCGAAAGCCGAAATCAAATTGATTAAGGAAATCTGGGCTGATGATATTGCTAATCCACCTGAACTAAGACCAAATAAGAACGAGGCTAGATGGCAAGAAGAATTAGACGAGTTGCCTTTAAGCAAGGCTTTAGGGTTAAAGATATGAGCATTTACGAATTAATTCACTTCATGTTTGTTATAGGTATAATTATACTATTATCAGTGTTTATATATCTGCTAATGAAGTATGTTTATAAGATAGATAGTCATATTTACACTAGGGATGATATCCTGTACAGGAAGGATCAAATAATTGAAAAACATAATAATGACACCAAAAGAAAAATTAAAAGCAGCTAGAAAGAAAATAGCTGATAGCGTATTTAATTTAAATGATACGATTGCCCTGATAGATTTATGTATTGAGTCGGAAACGCTTGATAAGGAGATGATAGGGCATTTAAATCATGAACTGTACCTTATGGGGATTGATAAGAATAAATTAGGTTTCGCTATTGACCACATTCGTGATGTTATAAAGGAATAACATGTACGCAATAGATTTTACTACGACAGGCAAACCTTACTTGCTTGATAAGAACCATCGTAATAAGATATTATGCCCCTATTGTGAGGGAGGTTCACAAAAGTTAAAAACCAGAACCCTATATATTGACACGCAGACAGGACAACCATACCCAGCCAAATTTGGTTACTGCGATAGGGACAGCTGCACTGAAAAGCATTTGAAACCTACTTATAAAGAAGTGGCTGAAATGCGTAATGAGAAATTGACAGTTAAAAAGAAGTACCCAAGAAAGAGACGAACAGAATACCTTGTTTTAAATCGTCCTTACAATAAAACAAATTCATACCAGTTACCTGAAAAAAAGGATTTGAGTAGGGGAGGTAATCTGTATTTAAAACCAGTCGATTACCATAATTTCACTCAAAAATTTTCAGAGTATAATAGGTTTATGAAGCATTTGATGGGGATAGTTCAGGACAGGACATTGATTTACAAGATGCTTCAACTTTACGAAGTAAGGCAGGTACGTCATCATGTTTGCTTTCCATACATTGACAAAGGACGCAGGGTTCATTCCGTCCAGACTATATACTATGATAGCGGAGGAAACAAGGATATAAGTAAACCTCCAAGATGGTTGATTTACCATCCTGATTTCGCTAAGTACTTGGCTGATCCTGATTTCGTTAAAAAATTCAAAGCCCAGAAGCCAAGACTTAAAACACTTTTCGGATGCCAATTACTAAACAAGAATTTGGGCAAGAAAAGAATTGTCATAGTCGAAGGTCCAAAGACTGCTTTGGTTTGTAGTATGGCATTTCCTGATAGTGAATTTCTATTTATGGCAACTGCTTCATCAGTCATCGATGAGGAGATACTTAGTGATGTCTTGAAGGATGGACGTGAAATTATTTTGATGCCTGATACTGGTAATGCCCATATTGATTGGTCTTTATTTTCTATCGAGACGAATCATCCAAATTTGAAAGTCAGTAGTCTATGTAACAGACTTTTTAAAGATAGCAACAAAGATATCGCTGACTATAAGGATTTACACGAATTAAATTTAAGGGCAGAAATTCTAAAATGACAACAAGAGAGCGTAATTTGAAGTTATATCCCAGAGGCTTAAAGGATTTGCCTTTCACAGAGAGGTTATGTGGCAAATGTCGTAAAATCAAGGATGTAAGTGAATTTTACTTTGCACCAAGCGAGAGCGTGGCAATAACCAATAAATGTAAAGAATGTATTCGCATCTATCATAGAAATAAGGTTAAACGCTATTACAAGCGTGTTCCTGATGATACGCTTGTACAATGTGTCGATTGCAAGAAGGTAAGACCTGCAAAGATGTATTATCGAGATAAGTACAGAAAGCATGGTATTTTCAACCACTGCAAATACTGCCACATCGATAGATTAAGAATAAATTTAAATTCAAGAGTAAAATCCTAAAATGAAACCCAATACATTATATCTTGAGGATTGCTTAGAATTAATGAGTAGGATGGAAGGCAACTTTGTTGATTTGATTTACTTAGATCCGCCTTTTAATTCAAATCGTAATTACCAAACACATGATGGGGAAGTTGCTTTTTCTGATTTTTGGAAGTGGAGTAAACATTGTGATAGTAGATATTTAAAAATAAAACTTGACTTAGATAATCCATCAAGGGCAGCTTTGATAGGGTTGTTTCAGATATTGGGACAATCATCTATGATGTCTTATTTGTTCTACATGGCGGAACGATTAGTAGAATGTAAAAAGGTTTTGAAAGATACAGGAAGCATCTATTTACATTGCGATTCGACTGCAAGTCATTATTTAAAGGTCCTGATGGATAAGATATTTGGAAGTAATAATTTTCGTAATGAGATTGTGTGGTATTACGGAGGGAGAGGCGCAAAAGCCATATCAAGACAATTTTCACGGAATAAAGATGTTATTTTATATTATACCATGAATAATGGTAACCATAGATTTAACAAACAATCAAACACACATAGATATACATTGGAAGAATCTATAAAAAAAGGGTTTAGAAAAGATGAGAAAGGACGATGGTTTAAGACGAGTCCCAGAGGGGACTATACTGACAAATCCATTGAGCGATTGCGAAAAGAGGACAGGGTTTATAAAACAAAAACTGGTAGTATTAGAATAAAATACTTTTTAGAAACAAGTAATCGAAATAATCAAGTCGTGATTGAAAATAAGTTAATTGATGATTTATGGTTTGATATTCCAGATGCAATGCACATGCCAAAGAAAGAGAAAACAGGCTATCCAACTCAAAAACCACTAGAACTTTTAAGACGAATAATCAAAGCGTCATCAAATGAAGGGGATTTAGTATTAGACCCTTTTTGTGGTAGTGGTACTACACTTGAGGCTGCTGAACAATTAGATAGAAAGTGGATAGGTATTGATGTATTTCCCCAAGCTTTGAATATATCTGAAAAAAGATTGAAAAAATACAAGAGTAAAATCCTAAAATAAATTTTATTATACCTTTGCATTTGAGTAATAACTTCAAATGCAAAAAACCACAACAATCGCTCCTGATTGGTTGGATGTCGAGAATCGAACCATCAGTGGCTATTTCGCAACTTTTAACGAATACGATTTAGAAAATGACAGATTCTTTAAAGGATGTTTCCAAAGATCCATTGACGAATGGGGACCCAATGCTTCGGGTAAAGGGAGAGGTAAGATAAAATTTTACTACAACCACTCTTACTTATCGCACAACGAAGGTCCGATAGGCATTATTAAAGAAATCCATGAGGATGATACGGGCTTATTCGCCAAATGTCAATTTGGTAAGTGGGCTAATGGCGAAAGGGCATTTGAGCAATGCAAAGCTGGGGCTATCAATGAGGGTAGTTTTCTAGCAAAACCTATCAATACTAAATTTAACCCAAGACGTGGTAGAGATGCTTTTAATACCAAACTTTACGAGTTATCAGTAGTCGATTTTGCGGTAAATGAGGGTTCAAAAATGATGAAAAAATCATTTGACCATTCGTTTATCAAAGACATGATGTCTGCAACTCGATATTTAAAAGATAAAGATTTAAAAGAAAGGATTCAGCGAGGCTTACTAATGTATGCTGATGGAGGCAGTCAATCTGAAAAACTAGTCGATCAGGTTGATGAGCATATCGATGACCATAAATCAGGTTTAGCGAAGGCAGACCATGTGAATTATGAACAAATCATTGAACAGCATCTACAAAAGATAGCCAGTTATGAATTTTAATAAAACTATTTAATTATGGAAGAAAAAGATTCGCAACCTGCGGATGTACAAGATCCGAAAGTCGTAAAAGGCGATGATTTTATTAAATCATTAAATGCAGCGACAGAAGGTGTCTTAGATAAAGCCAAAACAAGAATAACGGAAGTTGAAACTGGTTTGGCTAGCCAACTCAGCGAAATCCAAAAGGATTTAGATGAGAAGGATAAAAAGATTGAAGCCCAATCTAAACGTATCGGCGATTTGACACAGGAATTAAATGATAAGGAATTTGTCAAGAGTACCGCACCTCATGTAGCACGATATGGGGATATCGAGGAAGTCAATCTAACGACTTTCTTTAACGATGCGAAAGATGATTGGTCTCGTCAAACACGACGAAGTCAGTTTGACACACCTACGCTAACCAGAATTGGTGCGATTGGTACAGAATACTTTAAAAAGGGTATTACAGGCGGATTTTCCAGCTCTTCTGATGATGGTAACATTTCAGAGGAACTTAGGATTTCCAAGATAGCGGATGAAGGTCCAAACTATCAGTACAGGATAGCCAATAGGATACCATCAAAAATGACAGGTAATGTCAATGAGATTAGATATCCAGCATTGGCGTATCCAGCAAGTGGAGGCACAGCAGCTGCTGATCCTACTCGTGCTGATGCAGGTCGATTGAAAGTCGATAGTGGTATTGCTTTTATTGTTCAAGCAAGGAATATCGGTGCTCAAGTTGCGACTGAAACTGACATGAAGTTCAAGAACATCACAGAGGATTTCTCAATCATAGGTTCATATATTCATGTGAATCGTGAGTACCTGCGTGATACCAGTAACTTAGAAAGTTTCATTCGTAGAAAACTGGTAGAGACACACTATGACTTTTTGGATGATTACATTTTGAACTCTGACAAAAGCGAAGTGAACTTTGCTGGTTTGAACCAACAGGCTTTTCAATTCACTGGAAGTGCTGCGAACATACGAGCTGCTTGGAAAAAAGAAGCTGGTTCACTAGCACAGGCATTCGATTTGGATAGTTCAGCTACAAACTATTACGATGCGGTTACCTGTGCAAAGGCTGTTTTAAGGAATCGTCGGTATATGCCTGATACCTTAATTCTGGCAGTCGATGACATTGAAGGCTTCAATTTATTGAGGGCTAAGGTTACAGGGGAATATCTACGTGAACCTGCTTCAAGGAAAACTCCTTTTGAGTTTTGGAGTGGCTTGAGCGTTATTCCTTCCAATTCACAGGCTTCTGGTACATTTACCTTATTGGATTCACGATGTGTTGAACTTTGGGTAAGGGAACCTATAATGCTGGATTCTAAAATTGCAGGTCGAGAAGGATTCTTGAGAAATCAAGTAACCCTTAAAACCGAGCAACGTTTAGGTTTGGTATGCTACGAACGAAGTGGTATAATCAGTTCGCAATTTTCATACTTTATAAAAGAAATAATCAATGCTAAAGGCAGTGAAGTTGCAACTGGGCTATGGGGTAACCCTGATGGTGTGATTAAAACTCAAGCCGTAACGTAAGAGGGTAATTGATATTTTAATTACAAAATCCATTGAAGGCTATCTATTTGACTAGGTAGCCTTTTTTTATATACATTTGTGAAATATGAAAGTAACAGTCCTTGAAGTAACCGACCAACGAGAAATCCTTAGTCTTGAAGAGGCGAAGGAATACCTCCGTATATCACCCAATAACAAACGAGAAGATCTGCTGATTCAACAAACATTAATCAAAGGTTCTATTGATTTGGTTGAGCAGTATTTGGATAGGGATATATTGAGCAAACGCAGGGAATTTCATGTGGTCAATCCAGAAGGGGATTATTTTAATTTGCCCTATGCTCCAATCAAAACTCTTGGGAGTATCAATATCAGAGGTATTGGGAAAGATGAGAGTAAATTACTTTTTGAGAATGAGGATTATCTTATCGAGAATAGTCTTGATTTAAGGGTATATATTTTAAATAAGGATTTAATGAAAGAATATATTACTGATAGAGGCTGGACCTGGAAGATTACTTATGAAACCGCAGGGATACATGACGATAGTTTGATGGTTATGAAAGCTGGGGTATTATCCCTTGTAGCTGCTTTATACAGGGAAAGGGATGGTAGATCCACTAAAACTACAAGAAACAATTATCAGGATTGGTTGAGTAGATATAAGAATTACGCATATTATGGTATAAGGTAATGAGCGGTGTAAGAACAGACAATTTCAAATTTGATAGGTTTAAGGAATTACCGATTAGCCAACTGGATGTATTGGTTTATGCGTATCGTACAACCAAGCCATTGGTAAGTGATGATGTTGGTAATACTGAATTAGATACTACCGAACTTGGCGAACCTTATTTGAGTTTCTATGCGAACGTATCCAAACTTGATGAATTTGTATCGCCAATAGCTGGAGGTGTGAAGGAAGAACGTATGGTTGAATTGACGGCGAGAAAAATTGATGTTGAAAACATTGCAATCAATACCTTATTGAAATTAGATTTAGAAACCAATGACTTTTTTCAAATCTATCACATAATGAGGCATGAATATCGATTTGCAACTATCCTTAGGGCTAAATTGACTACTAATGTTCAGGGACAATTATAATGTAGTTCGGGCTCAAGTTCTCAAAGTTCTCAATGATAATTTTGATCCTACTTCTATTGAGGGCTTAAAGTTCAGTGGTGATAAATACTTTACCTTAAACGCAGTCTATGGAGGTACTTCATCCTATGCGTTTGTGATGCTCGATGCTACGGATGAAATTACCAAGTATAGAAGTCGGGATGCTGTCATATTTGATTACACTTTTAGTGTAGAGATTTATAATGAGTTCAAAGAGGAACTGGGAAGTAACCCTGCACCATCATATTCTGTTTTGATGTATGTTTTTGATTTAATATATAACCACATAAACCTATTTAATAACGATTCCTTCAAGGTTCTCAATGTAATTAATGCTTCGACTACTCACGAGAAACTTATTGAGCCAGGCGTAACGAAATGGATGTCCACGGCTGTTTTTACCTTAACGATAGGATTCAATAGAATCAATTAAGTTTGTATCATGGCAGTTACGAATGTAGAATTATCTAGATTATTAAATGAACTCATTGAAAAAAACAATCAAAGAGCTAACGAAAGTCAGCAAGAACATATCAAATTGAGAAATGCGATTGAAAAAGTCGATACCAAACTTTCAGATGCCATAAGCGAAATAAAAGAAACGAAAAGCGAACTTGAAAGTCTAAAAGACGTAACATTGATAAATGAAGATAGCATAAGATCGAAAGTTTCTAAGAACTCTGATGATATTAGATACATTAAGAAGGGCTTGGAAAGACAAAAGAATGCAGTCTGGAAGGTTGCCATCAGTGTTGCAGGAACGGTAATTAGTGCTTTTGTACTATACATTTTATTTGACAAAAAATAGCATACGAATTATTTAATAATAAACCAAATGAGTAATAAAAAAATAAATCAGAGTCAACAGGAATCTTTGAAGGAAAAGAAAGGAACTTGGCTGTATCGTTTTCATAATGATACTAATGAGATCAATGAACCTATTGTTTATAGTTCAATATGCTTTGCTTTTCTATTTATTTTAGTTATAGCAGATGTATTTTTAAATACCATTACCTTACCTCAATGGCTCGGTGAAGGGTTTTTAACTTACATAGGAGCTGCAACATTGGGAGGTGCTGGTAAATCAGTAACAACGGAGTATTTCAGAAAAACCAGTGGTTAGGATAAAAGGTAAAAAGTATAATATAAGTATCATCATAGCATCTATTGTGATGTGCATTATTATATTTTGTACCTCTACTCATGTTTTAAATATATTTTCAGTCAATCAAATGATATTTAAAATTTTATTTGGATTGTTCACATTGGCGACTATTGGAGGGGCTACTGCATCGGAAGTTAATTATATTAGATACCTATCAGATGAAGCTGAATTACCTCCTGAATTTCAAGATACTATCAAGGAGATAAAAGACAACGAAAATATAGATATAGTATAATGGCTTACCCTGATTATAGAACATTTAGTAACCCTGATCCAAATGTGGGTACATACAATATCCAAACGCATAAATTAGTGCGTAGGGCAGGTAGATGGAAGCGTGTCGCTGGACCACTCATTATACTTTTTATTTTGGGATTCTGGTTGGGCTGGAAATACGATACCAATCGCTTCAAAGACACTATCTTTGATAAAGAGAAGAAAATAGAGAAGCATTTGGCTACGATAGCGGAACAAAACAAGATAATTGATAGCCTTGAAAATGTCGTGTCGATAAATTTGAATAAAATCGATGTTTTAACCAAGCATGTCGATCAAATAGGCAAAGAAAAAGAACAGGCTTTAAAGGAGGTTGATAAGTACAAGAAACAAGATGTCGATAACTACTTCATTAATACTTATAACGATAGTATCAGTTCTGTTCCTGTGCAGAAACAAGTGGTAGGCGATTTGGTTGAGTGCGATTACATTAAACGTGAATTAGGCATTTGTAATGAGAAGTTAATTCTATTTAATAGAACTACTTATTCATTACAAAAACAGGTTGATTTAAGTCAGGAAAACGTTACGCTTTCAGGTAACTTATGGACTGATATTGAGACGGATTTGAGAAAGCGAGAGGGTAGGATTAATAGGTATCAAGCCAAGAGACAGAAGCGGGCATTGGGTAATGCGGTACTTGGTGGTGCGATTGGGTTTTTAATTGGCAGTCAATTAGCGAAGTAATGAAACGGGATAAGTATAAATACCTTAGAGATGTAGTAGATGAAGGATTTAGCCTAGCTGCTTTTTTTACTGATGATTATATAGGACACTATAAACATAGACAGAAATTTAAAAATGACGAAGGAAATAACCAAAAAAAAGAAACATAAGCGAACCAAAGTAAGACTGCCATCTCATCTTGTAGTTAGAGGCGATATGGTAAGATTCAAGGGAAAATGGTACAAGGTGTATAGTTCAAGGGATGTAACAGCCTCTGGTAGGGACTTCATAGTCGTTTTTGGCAAAGGACGACGGATAGTCAGATATTGCAATAATGAAACTTTGGATGTAAAAATGAAAATGTAGTTTTGCATTACCTTTGCTAAACATAAAAATTTATTAATTATGAGTAATACCATTAAAGATTTTAAGAAGTTCCAGTACAAGGAACTCAAAGAGGATTTGGAGCAGAAAGTAGGAATACTTGAAGCTGCTATTACAGATCCATATCATTTAAGAAATGTGGACTTTTTGGATTTACCAAAAATTACGCTAAGCACTGACTTAGATTATATCTATAAGTTGGTCGATCAAAAGATTTATCATTTACTTCGTGAAATAGATGACATCACTGAAAAGGAAAGATTACTTACTTTATCTGCGGATGACTTATACAACCATGAAACCACTGAATTGATTTTGAAAAAGAAAAGGTTACTGCATCATTTAAAGAACTATGATAGTTTAACCCGTGTACAAGTAAAGTATATTAAAGAGATAATTTATGGTTATCAATCTGATGGCTTTGCAGACCTTTCACTTGCAGATCAAATAACCACTTTAGAAACAGAAATAGCGACATTGGAGGCATAATGGACCCATTCTTAGACATATTTACCAGAATGCTTATAGCAGTTGTAAGCACTCTGATATTTGTATCGGAGGGCAATGCCCAGGAAGCAATAGACAATTGTCGAGAGAATGTTTACTTTGAAGCAAAGGATAATTATTTCGTTACATACAACGAATGCTTGGAGCAGCCGACAAAGATTATTTATACCATATTTCCGAATCGAACCCCCATCGTAACTAGACGGGTTGATGGGGGTCGATTCTTTAAAATAGATTACCTACATACTTCTGATAATTATGATTATAGAAACAATAGGTATGACAGAGGGCATTTACTTCCTGCATCTGCGAGGCGTTTTGACAGGCGGAAATACAGACAAACCTTTTCATTTGCCAATGTTGCATTGCAAGTAGATAGATTGAATCGTGGTATTTGGAGGGATTTAGAAGTTGAAGTACAGGAATTAGCCGATTCACTAAATAAGGAAATAGATGTAAGCATTGATGTCTTGTTCAGTGAAGATAGTCCAAGACTGCGTACAGGAGCTGTTGTTCCTGATGGGTTTAAAAAGATATACCTTGACGAATGTTTTTACTTTAAAAACACTTCAAATTCAGTTAAGGAAAAGTGTAATAATTAAATGAAATTGTATAATGCCTAGCCAAGCGAACATTATTTTGGGAGATAACATTACGATTTATTTGGCTAAGGGTTTTCGCAAAAATCCAAGCGATTTAAAGCCTTTAGCCTTTTCTACAAATTTGGATATTGAAATAGCCAATAATTTGGTATCAACTGCCAATAAGGATACCCTATTAGCCGAAACCTTTAAGAAGGTTAGCCATGCTTTGAATATGACTGCAAATGTGCTTCAAAGAGACTGGAGTGCCGAGCGTGAACAAATCACAGAATTTAAAGGAGTTGATCTAAATAATCTCAACATACCTGTAAGCCAAGACACCTCTACAAACGAAGCAGGAATCAAACTCAATACAGCTAGCTCTCATGTGCCTAATACCTATGTTGGTAGGGTAGTAGAGTTTGGTAATACAGGCACATCAGGTAAGTTAAAATCAGTAAGTAGTTCAGGTACTAAGGAGATAGTTATTGAGGGTCTATTTAGCCCTAAGGATATTAAAGCATTTCGCAAGGAAACCACTTTGTATGCTTTGGAACCCAATGCGGATAGATTGACAAGACGAACTACCTATGACTTGAATTACTACCATGTAAATGAGTTACCTGTACAATTTGAATTTGGGACAGCAGGTACAAGAGTTTTTGGGCAAGGGTATGTAAATAGCGTATCTTATATGTCCGAGAGCCATGCACTGGCAACTGCAAACATTACACTTCAAAGTTCAGGCGTTTTTGAGTATATTGAAAATTCTGAATTTGCAGTATTACTGGGATTTGGACCTACACTTGACATTGCCAAGTCATCTTACAACTCTTCACCCAAGACTTATTACGTTAAAGACAAAACCAAAAGCATATTTGCTGACGGAAATACCATATATACCGATAGTGCCAAAACAACAGAAGCTCCGGCAGGTTTCTATTATGATGGCTATCTATCCATTGAAGTAACATAATATGTAATTAATTATTTTTTGAGAGTAAAATGTAATTGATTATTTTTGTTGAGAGTAATAATTAAATACGAAAGTCATGCCAGACCAATCCGCCATCCAGGTCGGTCAAAAGTTTCGACTGAAACTTTCCAAGCCGACTGCTGAGCAGTTAAAAACATTCGATACAGATAAAACTGTTCGAGATGCACTTACAACTAGTGCCAAAGCCATTGTATTTGCAAGTAGCTGTGATTTCAATATCAATAAGAATTTAGCCGATACAAACAACAAAGAGACAGGTTTAGCTGCTACCAGTAAGCCAACTTCTTATAATGTTCAAATCGAAGCGAGTTCTTTTGTTCATTCGTTTTCAGTCGAGGAAACTACCAGATTTACACAACAGGAGCTAGCCAAATTGGCTATCAGTGAAGATGTCTATTGTGCCATCTTTGGACCTGCCAATTTAGATGCCAGTGGTATCCCACAATTTGTAGCTGGAGTTGAACTCTATAAGATATTAGTTTATATCGGTAGTGTTAATTTAGGTACACCTTCTCACGACTTGGCAACTGCAACTGTCAGTTTGCAATCCACAAGTCAATTACACATTGAATAACCAATGTCGAATAAAGATTTCAAGCACCAAAAACATATCCATATCGATTTGCCCATTATAGGCAAGCATATAATCGTTTTTAATACTTTGTTATTAGCAAAGCAACAAGAGCATAAAGGTAAATCGATATCGGATATTTATTTGCATCAATGGAAGTATGCCATTGATCCTATTCGTGCTTCTGAAATCTTTGCTGATATCATATACGCTGCTTTGGTAGCAAACGCCCAACTAAACCAAACCGAATTGCAATACACTTATTCCGATGTATTCGCAGGTGTTGAAGATAAATGGATGGAAGATCCGATGTACTTCAATGATTTGCAGATTGCTTATGCCAATAACATCATGGGTTATGTTGAGCGTATTCGAGTTACACAAGGTAAATTACGGAATGAGTTGGATATAAAAAAAAACAATACTGCATCTTCAATATCTACAAAAAAGCAGTTACAAGATTCGGAATCTGCCCAATAAAATTTTGGGAATACACTTATAGCGAAGTATTCGATTTGATTGAGTTTAAGACCTATCAAGAAGGACTTGAGTGGGAGAGAACTAGAAACATCGAATTTCGTATTTTACAAGCACTATTTGGTTCAAAGAAATGGAGGTCTCCCAACCAGGTCTATGACTTGGCAATCGACAAACTCCATACTGACGAGAAACAAATTGAAGCACCTCAGCAAACCTACGAAATGCAGAAAGCCATGTTAGACGAAGTGATTAAAAACCAGAAAAAACGTTCTATATAATGAGTACTAAGGATACTGATTTAAGTGTACTAGTTGGTGCGAGAATGGATGATTTCAAAGCTGCTATGAATGTAGTAGTGAAAAATCTAAAAACCATCAACAAGTTTTCAGAAAAGATAAATAAACTTTCCAAAGAGTTACGAGAGCAAAATGCACATTTAAAGGGCATCAAGCAATCGTATGCCCAGATGAATGCTGTACTTGGGAGGGCAGCTAAGGATACTACTAAAGCCCGTGAAGCCCAGATACGAAAAAATGAGGCGGATAAGTACGCAGCTAAGATTCTGAAAATGAAGGAACGTGCTGAAACCAGGGCTAGTGGTGCGATGAGGCGTTCAGGTAGAGCAGCTGTATCGGCATCACGAAAACAAGGTATGGCACTTACCCAAGTATCATACGCTTTGGATGATGTCCAGTACGGTTTTAGGGGAGTGATGAATAACCTACAACAGGTTGCAGTCCAAGCTGGTGCAGGTGGTTTTGCTATACTTGGTATAACCATTGCATTGGCAGCTTTAAACCATTTGCTTAAAGATTGGCGAATGCAGGATACCATCATCGAACTTCAAGGTTTTGAATCAGCCTTGAGAAAGGTTAGAAAAGAAGCAATGAAAAGTGGCTTTAAGGAGATGCGTGGAGACCTACTTGATTTAAGAGCTGCTTTAAATTTGGCTTTGGAAGGAAATACTCATTTTTTAGATGAATTTAAAGATCAGTGGTCGCATATTGAGGGTGTAATTGGGAAAGGCGTTACCGCTCTGGAATCATTTAGGGCAATTATGCGTAGTATTATTGAACTTAAAGTTGCCGAATCCATGCGAGAGAAATTCGTAAAAATGATTCAAGGTCAAGCCCCTAAACTTGAGAGAGCTGCAAAATGGGCTGGTATAACCGATCCTTATTATGGAAGTACTGAATACATGTTGAGTACTTTGGAGGTAGAAGGACCTCATGCTTTGTTGAATCAAATGATGAAACATATAAATTTAGATGCGGTTAAACGACCATTTGCAACTGGAACGGATAAAATACTTCAAATGAGTGGTAGAAATGCTTACTTCGAAGGTGCCGTATCAGATGAAACCAAGTTGGATTGGGTTATTCAAGGTTTTAGTGAGGCTATTGGAACGAATGTTACAGAATTTGCAAAAGTGTATAACGAAGCAGTAAAGAGATCGGAGGATATAATGCGGTTAAAGAAAACACCTGATGAAGAGGAAGTAGAAGAGCCTGAACCTGAACCTGAACCAAGTCCAGGACCCTACGAAAACATTCCTTTTGAAACAGCCCTTGACGATTTAAAGCATAGGCTAAAATTGATGAAACTCCAAAAGGATAGTCAAGTCGCTATCAATAAGGTTGAATACGATAGTTTAAAGAATAACATCATGCCCTTAGCCAAAATTGAAAAGGAGAGGTTACAGGTTAATAGGCGATTAGAAGAGTTGGTTACGCAGGACCCTTTTCTAAAAAGTGCTGAAACGATGAAGGCTATAAAGAATGAATCCGATGCCCTTCTCAATACGATGAAGCTTCAAGGCAAAACTACGATTCAGCAACTGGACATGAAACTCCACTACTTGAATCTGGAAATGAAAGTTGCCATGACTGCTGAGGACCAGCATAGGATTTTAGGGGAAATACTCAAAACTGAACAACTAATAAATGCTGAACTTGTAAAGAGACAGGCAGTTAATAAAAGCAATATAGTTGATAGAAATGCCCATCTTTTAAGGATGATGGAAATTGATGGGGCTAGCACTGAAGATTTGCTGAAAGCCGAAATTTCACAACTTGAAAACCAATTAAAGTCGGAATCAGGGATGACAATGGGCTTTGCTTTTGGGGCATTGGATATGGACAAAATGCTTGACCCAAATGCAATTACTCCGTTTACGGATGCGGTACAAGGTCTTATCTATAAAATCGAAGAGTTAAAAGCAACCTTACGGGGAGTACAGGAAGAGGCTGCTAATACAGGAGGTCTGGAAGTATCTATCAATACAATGGAACTTCTTGCGGAGGCTACCCAAAGAACCTTTCAAGGATTAGGTGAGGATGGTTTGAAAGGAGCTTTAGGAGGTATTATGCAAGTAATTGGGGATATGCTTATTATGAAAGGTAAGGCGTTGATTATGGATTCAGCAGTGGTAGAAGCATTGAAATTTCCAGTAGGGGCAGCTGCTATACCTTTGGGATTTTCAGCCATTGCACTTGGCGGTTTCCTCAAAGGGGCATTTGGTAAAAGTGCTGGTCGTGGAGGTAGTAGTGGTCCACGTGGTAGTAGTGGTGGAGGTGGTAGTTCAGCTGCACCGTTCGCTCCAAGCATAAAGGGTATGCACGAGATTAGTTTTAAGCCGATAGTATTGAAAGCCCAAATCAGTGGAGAGAATTTAACCATATCCAATAGTATTGTTTCGGATAATCAAGGCGATTATTATATAGATCCATAATTGTGGCAATCGTATATAAACATATTTATAACGTTGATTATAATTCTGAAATAAACAATCAGCTCTGGGAAGTTCGTATTTATAGGCGTTATGA
>JGI24796J26693_1000497_pt1 | contig 26913 bp, 18 predicted proteins | sample PinacodermFT_FD_26693 | JGI IMG/M metagenome (IMG submission 26693)
GCCGAGAGAGCCAAACAGAAGGCACTTGAGGACCTGAAGATGGAATACAACGCCAAGCGGAATACGCTCCTGCGTCAAGCCGTCCACGCCGATCCGGGACTCGTGGATGCCGCCGCAGAGAGAGTCCAGTCCTACATTGTCCGTCAACGTCTTGTTGAACAGCCGTCTGCGATGGCGGCGTATCAGAAAGGCGGGATGGTGGCGGCGGAGATCAACGCTATCCTTGCCGCAGAGTTCTGTCAAGACTTGCTCGCACCGGTGGTGGTGGCGTACGAAGATGAGAAGGTCAGGATTTTGCGATAGAGTTGGAAGTTGGAAGTGTGCGAAAGTTCGGAATCTAAACCCTTTGATAGTAGACTCCCTACCTCTTTACCATACTTTCGGGCAGAAAGCCCCCTGCTTTAGTGGGGGGATGAATGCCCGCCCTATTGAATTAGACCCAAGGGTGATGCTGAAAAACACTTGACTTTCGTTAGAAAATGTGGTATAATTATAATACATCGTGGCGGTGGACTTCACCTCCCGCTTGGGAGTGCCACCGCACCGTTTGAAGTCGGTATCCCGGTGTAAAGGAAAAACGATGTATACCACGACAACAATAAAACATCATAGAACGAATTTTCTCGATTCTCTGGCACATGAGTCAGGGCGTTGCTACTCTAAAGTCGTTTCGCTTGTGAGAAAGACACACGCAAAAAAGGGTTTTTGGTTGTCTAAAAACGATGCCCAAAAGTATCTACGCCTCCGCGGGTATTGTTTGCATTCTCAAAGCGTCCAAGCCTGTGCGGATTCCTATTTTGATGCATTGGATGCTTATTTTCAGGTTCGCAAGGTCAATCCGGATGCGAAACCTCCCAAGCGAACCCCAAAGCATTTCAAAGTGCGTTGGAAATCAACAGCAATTCGCCACAAAGATGGAAAACTCATACTCTCTAATGGACGTGGGCGTGCCCCGATTGTATTAGAAATAGAAGAAATGGAAACAAAACCCCGCTATGTAGAGATGTATTTCCACCGAGGACACTACTATTTCGCACTTGTCGATAAAATAAACGTGCCTCCAAAACAGGAAACAGGTATCGCGGTTGCGATAGATATGGGCGAAATACATCCGATTGTCTCTCATGATGGCGAAAACACGATTATCTATAACGGACGTTTCGTTCGGTCTATCGTCCAATACCGAAACAAAGTCAACGCCCGTTTTCAAGCGAAAATGGATAGATGCGAGAAGCAGTCAAAACGCTGGTATGAACTTCTGAAAGCCAAACGCCGAACACTTGATAAAATCAATGCACAACTCAAGGATGCCGAACACAAAATCACATCACGCTTTATATCCGACTGCGAAAAGGCGAAGGCGGATACGATTGTGATTGGAGACCTCAACGGCATTCGGGATCGCGCAAAGTTTGCCAAGAAGTCTAATCAGAAGATTCACCAGTGGGCATTCTCTCGGATAGCAGAGAAAATCTGCTACAAAGCGGAGAGGGTAGGTATCAGGGTTATCTTTGAATCCGAAGCGTATACCTCACAGACCTGCCCAAAGTGTGCAAATCGAAAGAAACCTACGAACCGAAACTATCACTGCAAACATTGCGGTTTCAAGTATCACCGCGATGGTGTAGGTGCTATCAATCTTTGGTCAAAAGTATCAGGATATTTATTGTATCCTGTAGTCGGAGAACTGGCAGCTCCCTTAGGTGTCAAATTTCATTGGCATCTGAGTCGCTCTGGGTAACCAGAGAATTGTCCTATAAGGAACAAAGGAATCCCCCTTGCTTTAGCTGGGGGAGGATGTCAATATAGCATCCCTACTCCAGTTAACTGGATTTATTTTCCTGTGAACGGGACTCGGCTTTTGCGGCTTCATAGCCTTCTTTATAGGCTTCTTTTCTCACCTTTTCAATCTCTTTTGCGACCTCTTTTGCGATCCTCTGTTTCCGGCGATCCCGATATTCTTGCAAACGCGTCAGCATGACATCTACTCCTTCCTTGAAAATTGTTAACAGTGTTGAAAAAGATAACACGTGGGGTACCCGTTCCCAAACAAGGATGAGTGCAGCGTCCCACTTTTCGTTCTCATGAAATCTGTGATATAGAAAGATTGCAGCGAACGTCAAAAAACCGACGGTTGTAAAAAAAGTCATCGCGTTTTCGGTACTTCGCGCAGTAAATAATGTAGACCTCTCATTATCATTGGTTTCCATAGGTGTGCCTTAACCGTCACTTAAAAGATACTACTTTTTGCCTAAATATGTCATAGGAATCAGGTATCAGGCAGTTATCCGCTGTTGAGTGGGAGGCAGACACGCAACCGGGGTCCCCACCCGTTACTGGGAAGGGGGCGGTTACGCTAAACATGTCGGTTTCCAACTTGATACTCTCATTATACCACATTTTTCGGGCAATATCAAACCTTTTTTCAATGATAAACCCATACGCCGTCTACATCCCACAAGCTAAAGCATGGGGATTTGACGGAAGATCGTTAAAGAAACAATTATAACGCAGAAAACGTGATGACCCCAGAGAAAACGTAAAACCCGTACAGCAGGGAGAACATTATGGATTCTACCGAGAGCATATTTGCATCTCATTCTCACTTTTTCACCTCGCCCCAAGTCGTAGTTAGCAGGTGCGGTTGTGATGAAACGGGCAAGGCATACGTAGGATGGAACCAGTCCCTCCAAAATTCCATTCAATATGCGTCAACAGGGTCTGGACACCGATGTTCACATCGACTTTGGAGGCTTGGAGATTATCATTAGTTTCTTGTGTATGCTGTAACAATTTGTGAGTCATCTTCACTATAAGATCGTTATAATCATACTTTCCCCCACAACTAAAGACACATTTTTGGAAGGGAAAGGGTGCATAATTTGAAAAAAATGAAAAATTAGCAGTCAGAATTCGGAGGTCCCTACCACAAGAAGGCAGTCATCGGTCGGCAAGCGTCGGGGTTCGGAGATCCCTCCTACAGAAAAGGCGAGGTGTTTTTGCTTGGGGTTTTTGATAGGGCGTTTTTTTTTCCCAAGAAACCTCGCCAGCAGTAGATGAAGGATGTGAACACTCCGGTGCGGTTAGAAACCGCCCCTACCGAGTGTACGTCAGTTTTTCACGATCTCCCATGTTTTCACAACTTACCCATTGAATTGATACGCTGCGAAACTTCTCTTGGGGCGTAGACTTCGACACTCGTCAGCAGACCTTTACCAACAGCCCTTCCGCCCAAAATGTAGATGTGCCCATCTACCACCTCAGTCGCATGTCCGAATTTTCCAATGAGCATGTCCGACTCTTGGGTCCAACGATCAGTTGCAGGATCGTAGACCTCAATCGTTGAAAGGGGATTAAGTTTCCTTTCTTCCTGAAAGTAGCCCCCCATGACATAGATTTTTCCATCAATTACGCTTGTTGAGTGAGCCGCTTTCGGAACAGACATCTCTGTTCTTTCACGCCATTGATTTGTCTTTGGATTGAACACTTCAACATTGGAAAGATACCGACCTGACTTGTCCCGATTCGGGGGCCAACCGATTCCACCCATAGCATAGATTTCTCCATTCACAACACTAATTGCTGCAGAACAACGCGCACGGTTCATACTTTGGGCTTTTGCCCATGTGTCCGTCGCTGGATCATACACCTCCACAGTTTCTAACTGCGACTGTTCATTAGCAGTTGACCACCCACCAATCGCATAGATTTTGCCGTCCACGACGCAGGTCTTGGTCTTCCGTGGTGTCGGCATGTCCGTTTTCTGGGTCCATGTGTCTGTAGCCGGATCATACATTTCTACAGTTGGAAGTTCTTCAGACTCATGCCCGAAACCGCGAGGCACCTGATACTTCTTTGTTTTTGATCCGCCAATGGCGTAGATTTTGCCATCCACAACTGAGACAGAGACGTTAGATCGAACTGTCGGCATATTCGCCTTTCCTTCCCATGCATCGGTTTCAGGGTCATACATTTCAACTGTTGAAAGCGACATATCCCCGTATTCGTCCCATCCAAGTTGTAGACTGCCTCCTATCACGAATATCTTTCCATCCACAACACAGGTAGAAAAGTCAGAACGGGCTGTTGGCATGTCCGCTTTCTGCGTCCACTGCGCTGTCGAAAATCTGAGAGAATTTCCCTGCGTATCGGATACCATGGGTGTCTCAGAAGCCTGTAGTCCTGTCCCGATGTTTTTATCGGCGGAAGTCGCCCGTCCGACTTGGTTCCGCACATCGGGTTTTGAATCGGCATCAAGAACGATAAAAGTGTCAATAATTTCAACCGTGGGTTCGGAGACTGCATCGAAACTATAGGGTCTCTGGAAGCGGACGAGGTATTGACCCGTCGCGCCTAACAGCAAGGCAATTAGAAGGGTCGCGATACCAAAAGCACCCCACGGGAACAGGGGTTTTGCAACCGGAGATGGTATCGGTTTCACGTCGGCGACCTGCCGCATGATGTTCTCAGTGAGGTTGTTGGATAACTGCACACCGCCGAGTACTTCCTGAACCAAGCGTTCTTGGTCCTGCTGCAAACGTTTTCGTGCCCGCCGGAGCCGACTTGTAATTGTGTTTACCGAGACACCCAAGAATTTGCTTATCTCGTTGGCTGTCATTTCACCGAGGTAGTAGAGCGTCATGACTGTCCGTTCACTCTCCGGCAATTTGGACAGCAGTCTTTGGGCGATTTCTTGGCGATACTTGGCACCTTCGGCTTCGCGCTGTTCGGCGGCATAATGGTTATAAGCGGATTCCTCTATCTCTTCCATAGACGTGTCCTCCAGCGATTGCAGCGCGGGTTTGTGGCGTTGGAGCCAATTCAAGCAAAGTCGATTCGCAATCACGTAGAGCCACCCCGCAAATTGGTTGGGATTTTTGAGGGTCGAGAGTTTCTTGTATGCTTGCAGGAAGGTGTCTTGCGTAATTTCTTCGGCATAGTGAAAATCGTTAACCTTCCGCCACGCGAGGGCATGGACACTCTTTTGATACTTTTGAACCAAGATGCTAAATGCTTCGTCATCGTTCGACAAAATTCTACGAATGAGTTGAACATCGTCTGCTACCATCGGGATCCTCCACGGTGCGCGAACAGATTTGGTTATATCCACAACTCCATCATAAGTTATTCCACAAACAATTAATTGAATCAACACGCTTAGGTAGACGAGAAAAGAAAAGCAAATGATTTACCGCATAATATTTTCCCCGACATGAAACAGTATATCATATTTCTATTTTTTTAATAGATTGGATACGAACGAGACCTAACCATGTGGGATGCTGGATAGGAGTACCCAAGACCTACCGCTATAGAACTATAACAGGACTTACGCAATTTTAATCATAGCAAGTGCTGTGACATGAAGGAACCTGTAAAAAATGCAGCTGGTTCGATGGCACAGACTAACAGTCTATGCTACAAAAGAGCAGCAGGCGTAAATCCTATATAATATGTGGTTTACTGGGATTTTTTCAGTTCACCCCAGCGTGTCAGGCGTTTGTCTTTTGGGTCAACTGATAGAAAACCGGTGTCAAACGTCTCAACGATTGGTGAAAATTGTCCGCGATCTACTTGTCCTCCCAAGGCATAGATTGTACCCTTCACAACGACTGCCCTTGTCGATTTTAGAATCCTCATTGGCTCAACTTCGCGCCATTTGTGGGTCACTGGATTATAAACATCCACATCGCTGATGCGTGTAATCTTATTTCCGCCCCATGTATTAGCACCCCCTATTGTATAAATCTCGTTATCAATGGCAATGGACGCAAACCAAAATTTGCGTGTTGGCATGTCAGGGAGTTCACGCCATTGGTCAGTTTTCGGATTGTATGCTTCAATAGATGTAACAAACTTGTCAACAAGAGGACCCCACTGCCAATTATAACCGCCGATAACATAAATTTTACCGTCTATAACGACAGCATCGGTCGCCCCTCGTTCTGTCGGCATGTCTGCGCCCTTCTCCCATCTATTGGTTAATGGATTGTAGACCTCAACGAGACTTATTGCCGCATCCCGACCAAGTTTTTTATCGTGAACACTCCCACCAATGACGTATATCTTTCCATCAACGACGGCGGTCATAAACGCATGACGGAGCGTTGGCATATCCCCCTTCTTGTTCCATGTATCGGTTGCAGTGTCATACATCTCGACGGTTTTTTTGTATCTGAGTGCACCCCCGGGTCCCTTTCGGTCATAGCCCCCAAACACATAGATTTCGTTGGAAAATACTGCAATTTGCGGCGCAACCCGCGGGGTTGGCATATTTGCGGCTATGTGCCATGTGTTTGTCTGTGTGTCGTAGACATCCACCGTTGAAAGCGCAGGCGCGCGTCCGCCTAAATTTTCATGGTGGTCGAACCCGCCGATAACATAAATTTTACCACCCGCAGCAGCGGGAACATGTCCAATTCTCAATATTGGCAGTTCAGTTATCTGCTCCCAATTCTCAGCAAAACTGGTAGAGACGATAACAAGTAAGAGGATAAAAACCCATTGTAAATACCTGCATTTTGCGAGCATCATGTTCTCCTTACGTGTCTATAATGTGAGTTTGACTTAGAGCGTTCAGAGAGGGAACGCCTTCTATTATTAAAGACACATTTTTAGGATGGAAACTGTGCATAATCTGAAAAAAATGTAAAAATTAGTTATCCGTTTTCGGTGCTATTTCAAAACCACCATCCGGCGTGTCGCTGAGAAATCTCCGGCGGTAAATGTGTAAAAATACAAACCACTTGCGACGGGTTCGCCGACTGTATTCCTGCCATCCCAATACGCTGCACGAGCGCGCGAAGTATACTGACCCGCTACCTGATACCCAAGCGACAGTTCACGCACCAGAACGCCACGCGGGTTGTAAATGGTGATGCGAACCTCTGCTGGTGTTCTTAACTGGTAGGGGATCCATGTCTCTGGGTTGAACGGGTTTGGGTAGTTGTGCAACAGCGCGGTTTCTGCTGGCGTCAGAAGTGCCAATAGATCTTTCAGCATCTCGATTCCTCTCGCCATCGTTGCATCTTTACCTTCAAGCTGCTTGGCACCGCGCAACCATCCTTGGACCTCTCCTGCGGTGAGTGTCTCAACGACTTGTGGATGTGCGGAGGGTGCCGACGCAGTCGTATCGAACGCCCGTGCCACCAAAACGAGATCTTGAATATTGACCACACCATCTTCATTGATGTCTGCCGCATTCTGTCCAGCTTGCCCGAATTGCGAGGCAACGAGGACGAGATCTTGGATATTAACAACACCGTCGGTGTTGAGATCACCTGTGAGTTGGGCTGGTTCAACGGTGGGCGTAGCGGGTTGAGAGGGTTCAACAGTGGGCGTGGCGGGTGTCAGTTCCCACACCTGAATTGTCTTGTCATAACTTCCACTCGCCAGCATGCTACCATCCCCGGAGAAGGCAACGGAAGCGATAGCATACCTGTGTCCTTTAAGCGTCTGTAAGGGTTGCCCGGTGTCAACATCCCATAACTGAAGCGTATCGCCATAAAACAGAATCGTATCGACATAACCGCCACTCACTAACGTGTTACCATCGGGAGAGAACGCTACGGAATTGACATCATCCATAGGTCCCTCAAGTGTCAGTTTGTGTTGTCCGGTTTCAGCGTCCCACAACCGAAGTGTCCCATCATAACTGCCACTCACTAAGGTGCTCCCATCGGGAGAAAACGCTACGGAAAGTACCCCATTCGTATGTCCCTCAAGCGTCAGTTTGTGTTGTCCGGTTTCAGCGTCCCACAACCGAAGCGTCCTATCATAGCTCCCACTCGCTAACGTGCTCCCATCGGGAGAGAACACTACAGAACGGACACCGTCCGTATGTTCCTCAAGTGTCTGCAGGGGTTGCCCGGTTTCAGCATCCCATAACCGAAGCGTCCGGTCCCAACTCCCACTCGCTAACGTGCGACCATCGGGAGAGAACGCTAAGCAAGTGACCCCATTCGTATGTCCCTCAAGCGTCATTTTGTGTTCACCGGTGTCAGTATCCCATAACCGAAGCGTCCTGTCTCGACTCCCACTTGCTAAGATACGACCATCAGGAGAGAACGCTACGGCAAGGACATCATCCGTATGCCCCTCAAGTGCCAATTTGTGTGGATCGCTCGGGACACCCTCTACTTCTGCGAGACGGCTCGTCGCTGTTCCGTCTGGCGTGAGTTGAAGAATATTCCCACTGGCGTATTTGCCCCATACACCATTGTGGCTAACTTCGCCAACCCATCTGTATTCACCCGGAAGCGTTACCGCATAGCCGTATAATCCGGTAGCTCTTTCTGAATCAGGAACATCAACCCAAAGGCTCGCTGCATCCTCCCGCCGCTGCCACTTGGAGTTACGAACTGAATCGGTAGAAGCAGTACTGCGGTTCGTTACGTTAAAAACGGAAAATCTTCCGTGTGTCTCAAAGCCTATTTTAATTCCGTCCTTGAGTAGTTCGATGGTTACTGCTGGCGGATACTCGTCCGCAGTTTGACCATAACTAATGCCCTGCGCGCCGATGCCTATCAACACAACGCCTAAAATCACTATCAGACTTTTTCGATTAACAATTGTGCTTTTCATCAAAGTTTTTCGGACTGGATACCTCATGCTTTAGCGTGGGTATGGAAGCCCCTCCTTTTTTATCTTCTTTTTCGTGTAAAAAACGTGTATTCGACCTAAGAGCGTTCGGGAAGAAACCTCTTCTATATAAAGACACAATTTTGGGGCGGAAAGTGTGCATAATTTGGGAAAAATGTAAAAATTGGTTGTCAGTTCTCAGTTTTCGGTTCTCAGTTAAGAGTTGGGAATAGCGATTAGCGGTTAGTTATCAACAATCAGTCTCTTTGAGATTGTCTCTGTGGTTCTGCTTTAAGTTTACCCCAGCGTGTCGGGAATTTGCCTGTTGCTTCAACGGCACGAAAACCGGTATCGTAGACGAGAACGTCTGTAGAAAATCGCACATCTGCATCAAGACTCCCGAAGACATAAATCTTTCCGTTGATCGTCGCTGCATCAAAAGTATCAAGAGGGTTTGGTAATGCTGAAATCTCCCGCCACGTCTCCGTCCGTGGATGATACACATTCACAGTTGCTACTTGCTGCAAGCCTCCTTCGCGTGTGTAACCCCCAATCAGATAGATTTCATACCCAACAACAGCACTCGAGAACCAATTTTTGAGTTCCAACAGCTCCTTCTTTTTCCGCCATTGACGGTTTATCGGGTCATATTCCTCAATACTCCCCAGAAACGCACCGGCACCCCACTCTTGAGGGAGTGGCCATCCTTCTCCGCCGATGACATAAATACGATTGTTGACAACCGCCACACCCCCAGGATCGCGACGGGTCGGCATTTTGGGACCCTTCGCCCACGTATCCGTGGCAGGCTCATAAATGTCAACGCGATCCATCCGTTGTTCCTGTCCCTCACCCAAGCCTGCTGTCCCCCCAATGAGATAGACTTTTCCAGCAACGACACCCAGACCGAAGTAGATGCGAGAAATCGGCATCTTCTTTTTCTGGGTCCATGTATCTGTGAGTGGATCGTATGTCTCTACGTGATCCGCCATTTTCCAATTCTGAAGGAATTGGTCTTTTGAATGATACCCCCCAAATACATAGATCGTGCCATTGACGACAGCCGCTTTTGCATTCGTGCGTGGCGTTGGCATATCCGCGCCTCCCTGCCATGTGTTGGTTTGCGTGTCATAGACCTCAACAGTTGAAAGTCCAAAGGGACCCGCATGGTTTTCAAAGAGGCTGCCACCGATGAGATAAATCTTATCGTCTACGACTGCGGTAGCGAATTCCCATCTCTTTGTCGGAAGTTGAGTTATCCGTTGCCACTCCTCACCCGCGACGGATTCAATTTGCATGAGCAAAAGAATGAAAACAACAACACCCATAACGGTAGTTTTCTTACAATTGAACACACTTGACATTGGTCAATCCTCCATGTTTTGTGAACACAGTGGTCAACCGTTGGGATTCGGAAATCCCTCCTACAAACAATTTCATTGCTTAAGTTGCCCCCATGTTGTTGTGAGTTTTCCGTGGAGTTCGACTGCGAGTGGAATGCCGGTCCTCGCACCACCTTCGCCTACCAGATGATGTGCCTGACCCGATGCGTCTGAGAATGACCGTACTCCACCCGGCTCATCGAAATGCCACAACGCGATTGTCTCACGGTCTTTTTTGAATTTATCACGCGGTGTAAACCCGTCTTTGCTGACATCATAACGAGCAACCGTCGAGATACGCACCTCATCAATATATCCAGCAAAGGGTCCCCGGAAGTGGTCGTCATGAATCTCAATTTTCTTTCCGAATCCTCCAAGCGTAAAATCCTTTGGGTACTGGAAGTGTGAGAGATCGTGGGCGAGCGGTGTTCCTCTCGGCACGTTCCTTATCTTTGCGAAATCGTTAACGATGATTGCTTCCTCTCTCCCATCTGACTGATATGCGATGTGATGCCACTGGTTTGGGGAAAGTGCTATTGGGCGGGACCCTGTCGTAGCGCGCTTTCCTCCAACCAGAATGTGCCCTTGAATTAGTAGGATTAAATCACCCTTCTGCCAATCGATATGTTTCGTTATGTGCTCCCGTTGCCCATTATCGCTCGCGAGGTGCATCTCCACCTGTTGGCTGAGAATCATGGCATATACATTCCCATCAGGTGGTGTGGTCGGATAGACCCACGCTTCAACGGTGAACTCTTCTGTGCCTTTCGGCAAGAGAACACCGGAGGTTTTAAAGTCTAAAACGGCGTAGTCGTCCACGCCATCGAGGACTAAATAGTTTCCACCAGCGGGTGAAGCGGGTGGGAATGCTTTGGCACTCAGCGGAATTAATGTGAGAAAAAAGAGGCATGTCAGGATATATCGGTGTGTCATTTTTTATCTCCTTTTTCGTGTGAAAACATGCGTTTGACTTAAGAGCGTTTAGAAAGAGAATCCCTTCTATAGTTAAAGACACATTTTTAGAATGAGAATTGTGCATAATCTGAAAAAAATGTAAAAATTAGGTGCCAGTCGTCGGTTTTCAGTTCTCAGTTAAGATAACGGCAGTCAGCAGTTAGTAAAGTCGCGAGCATGAAGAAATTGAGGAAATACCCTATCAAAAACCCCAAGCAAAAACACTCGCTCCTACAGCAGAGAATGCAGGCAAATCTTGGCGGTTAGAGCAAAATACAAAAAACTTGACATTTTTTTGACTTTAATTATAAGATATAGGCAATCTTATACGGTTTCTCGAATCCAATGGAACCGAACATCAGAGCGGTATTCCATCGAAAGTTACTAACGTGAGGGACCTCCTCACAGTAAACGTATCGGAGGTGAACATGTCAGCGAACGATGTTGCGTTAATGGCGCACCTCATGCGCCGCGCAGGGTTTGGAACAACCCGCACCGAACTGGAAACCTACGTTGAAAAAGGCTACGAGAATGTAGTTGACGATCTCGTCCATCCTGAACGCGGGACCCCCATTGATGAAGATATTTTAGAACGCTACTTCGGTGGTGAAGGTGGTTACGTCGGTATTTGGATCTATCGGATGCTGAACAGCAGATGCCCACTTCAAGAGAAAATGGCACTCTTCTGGCATCATGTCTTTGCAACGGGGTTAGGCAAGAATCAGCACATCCTCGCATCCTCGAACCAGATTGATATGCTTCGGCGCGTCGGTATGGGACAGATGCGAGACATCCTACTCGAACTCTCCAAAGATCCGGCGATGATCTTCTGGCTCGACAATAACGAAAATCGCAAGGGTGAACCCAACGAAAACTACGGGAGAGAACTCCTTGAACTTTTCTCATTAGGGGTGGGCAACTACAGTGAAGATGATATAAAAAGCTGCGCTCTCGCTTTCACAGGTTGGACATTCGGACAGCCGATTCCGTTGTATCCCCACGGTTACTACTCCCCACCCTTTTTGTTTGATGAAGAGGAACACGACGACTGCGAGAAAACCTTCTTGGGGCATACCGGAAACTTGAACGGTGATGACATCGTCGACATCATCGTCGAACAACCCGCTTGTGCCAGATTCATTTCCAGACACCTTTATAACTTCTTTGTCGCAGATGAGCCACAGGTGCCGTCGTGGAACGTGACACCCCCACAAGATCCGGATGCGATTGAGACACTCTCAGACGCATTTATGGAATCTGATGGGAATATCTCCCACGTCCTCGGTGTCCTCTTCAATTCTGATTTCTTCAAAGAAGCCCAATTCAAAAAAGTCAAGAGTCCGACGGAACTCGTCACGGGGATCGTGAAACTGGTAGGTGCCTTCCAAGGTCCTCAACCCGGAATAGGTCCGTATGCCAGTGCCACGCAATTGATGGGACAGAAACTCATGGATCCACCGACTGTAGAAGGGTGGCATACCGGTAAAGAATGGATCGATGGTGGTTTGCTTACCGCTCGCGTCAACTTCGCCGTTCGTGAAGTCAGCGACACGTCGAAACCCGGAATTCAGGACATCATCACACGCCTAAAAAATAACGGCGACTCGCTCTCGCCGGAGGCATTTGTAGACGAGTGTCTTGAACTCACAGGTCCACTGACGATAGGCGATACCACTCGTGAGTATCTCACGCAATTTGCGGAAGCGAACGGTGAACTCAACCTTGCAGATGACGACGCTGCGGAGGAGAATCAAGCACGGGTCGTCAGTATGCTCCAGTTAATCGTGGCTTCAAGAGAGTATCAACTTGGCTAACCTTTTTGTACAGCCTTCGGCTTTCAGCCGTCAGTGGTCAGTAACAAGAGGCAGTTTTTAAACGAAACCTCTTTACTGATTGCTGATGGCTAACTGCTGAAAGCGAATAAAAGGAGACATCGACATGAGTACTATCAAGAAAGATCCCGTCCTTGTCGTTGTACAACTCAGCGGCGGCAACGACTTCATGAACACACTCATTCCGTACACAAGCGGGATTTATCACGATTCCCGCCCAGTTGTCGGCATCAAAGCGGAAGACGTGCTACCGTCAGATGTAGACGATGCACTGGGCTGGCACCCACAGGCTGCCCCTCTCAAAAAAATGTTTGACGCGGGTGAGGTCGCTGTTGTGCAGGGAATCGGCTACCCCGATTCAAACCGATCGCATTTCCGGGCAATGGATATCTGGCATACCTGTGAACCGCTGAAAATCGGCGATGAAGGTTGGGTCGGCAGACTCGTCCGAGAACTCGATCCACAGAGCCACAACGTCTTAACGGGTGTCAGTTTCGGACAGGGGCTTCCGCGTGCCTGCGCACTCTCCGGCATTCCCGTCACCTCCGTCGGCGATTTGGATAACTACGGACTGATGACCAGCATTGGTGATGAAGGGCAACGCACAAAAGCACTTGAGATATTCAAAGGGATGTACAGTGGCGCGGTTGGCACCGGTATCGTGATGGACTACCTCAGCCAAACCGGGTTAGATGTGATTAAAGGTGCTGATGAACTCAAAAAGGCACCGGCGATGTATACGTCCGATGTGGAGTACCCAGAAAGTTCAATCGCAAAGAGCCTGCGGGATGTCGCACGGGTCCATCTCGCTGATCTCGGCACACGTGTTTTTTACACGCAGCACGGCGGTTATGACAACCATGCCAACGAGGTTCCGGCGCACCCACGACTCCTGACAGACCTCACGGAAGCCATTCAAGCGTTCTTCACGGATCTACGGTCCCAGAACGCCTCCGAAGAGATCGTCATGTACGTCTTCACGGAATTCGGCAGACGTATCCGAGACAACGCCAGCGGTACTGACCATGGTACTGGTGGCGGTGCTTTCATCATCGGTGATCATGTGAAAGGTGGACTCTACTCGGAATATCCGTCTCTCGATCCAGCCCGTTGGGTACACGGCGAAGACCTTGAGCATACCATCGACTTCCGCGGCATATACGGAACGCTTTTAGAGCAGTGGATGGGTGTAGACCCGACNCACATCGTCGGTGGTAATTTTGAACAGATTCACCCGTTTTCAGTGTAGTTTGCAAACTGAAACTTGTTATTCTAATGACGCAAGAATAACGGTAGGAGGCAATCATGGGTAGACCTTACGGTTTGCTGCGTGCCGGGTTTCCATTTCACAAGACCCTGAGCATGCGGCGAACGACCAACTTTCCAAGCGATATCGCAATCGGAAAAGAGGGACGTTTGTATATCATGTGCCGTAGCGACGGCACTGCGATGATTCGGAAATATACCGTTGAGGACGAAGACCTCGGCACAATGGGCGGTTACGGACAGGGTGATGGTCAATTCACCTGGCCCGTGACGATTACCCCGGACAGCGAAGAAAACCTTTATATATCCGATGAATACTTGCATCGGATTGTCGCCTTTAACAGCGAGGGTGAACACATCGGCACGTGGGGCGAACACGGAACCGATCCGGGGCAACTCAACGGTCCCGCCGGTATGAACTTCGATCCAGAGGGGAACCTCTATGTCGCTGACAGTCTGAGCCATCGGGTACAAAAATTCACGAAAGACGGTAAGTTCCTCTTGGGATGGGGGAGTTATGGTGATGGTGACGGTGAATTCAACATGCCGTGGGGGGTCGCCGTAGACGAACTCGGCGATGTCTACGTTTCTGATTGGCGAAATGACAGGGTGCAAAAGTTCAACGCCGAGGGAGAATTCCTCTTCGCATTCGGCAAATCTGGCAGTGGCAACGGAGAACTCAATCGTCCTGCCGGTATTGATGTTGATTTGCACGGCGATATCTATGTCGCTGACCGAGGTAATGACCGCATCCAACTTTTCAATGCCGAAGGGCGGTATGTGCAGAAATTTCTCGGCGATGCCACTTTGTCAACGGTGTCACTGGCTTACATGATGACAAACGCCAGCCCAAATCGGATGCGCGATATGGCGGACTTGGAACCTCAAAAATACCTGCGCCAGCCGAAATCCGTCGCCGTCAGCGATGATGGGCTGATGTTCGTGCCGGACTACGGATCCTATCGGGTTCAGGTTTATCGGAATATGGCAGTGCCGTTGTCAGAGCAGGAATTTAGCCCACCGCGTCGGTCAGTTACGCTGCATCAGGAATAACATTTGGACAAATACTGAAACACAGAAAAGTCAAGCATGTGGAGGTCCATGTGCTTGGCTTTTTTGCGTATGGACAGATAGATAAATTTTAGGCAAACTCAAAAAAGCATAACGATGCTCGTTATACATTTTCTTTTTTTTTTTGAGAATGCACATTTTCTCACATAAAATCGCGTCTTTAATATTATAACGCTATTATTTTTCATTAGATTAGGAGGATACCTCATGGAAAGAGAAGACGATGCCCAGTTGATTCACAAAATATTGTCGGGTGATGAGGTTGCGTTTAGCCGCTTAATTCAAAAGTACCAAAGAAGTGTTCATGCTCTTGCGTGGCGGAAGATAGGTGATTTTCACTATGCTGAAGAGATTACACAAGACACCTTCCTTCAAGTGTATAAGAAACTCTCGACGCTCAAAAATCCCAAGCAATTTGCTGGATGGCTCTACGTTATCGCCAATCGGCGCTGCATTGCTTGGATGCGTAAACGGCAACCAACAGTTCAATCGTTGGAGGAGACACCTGTGAAAGAAACAGAAACGTCGGATTACGAGCGTTATGTCTCCGAACAGCGCGAGGCAGAAGCCACCGAACGTCGGTATGAAATCGTTGAAAAACTTCTTGAAAGACTACCAGAGAGCGAGCGCACTGTTGTGACGCTTTATTATCTCGGTGAAATGACCCTTAAGGAAATGGGTAACTTCTTAGGGGTATCAGTGAACACAATTGCCAGCCGGCTCCAGCGTGCGCGGAAACGTCTGCAAGCAGATCAAGAACTTTTGATTCAGGAAACCCTTGGTGGGGTTCAGTTGTCAGAAAACCTAATAAAGAGCATTATGCGACAAGTCGCCGATATCGACCCCACACCGCCAACAGCTACGAAACCCTTGCTTCCATGGATTGCTGTTGGCGCGTTTACTATTTTGGTGACACTCTTGTTAGGTGGTAACAATCGGCATCTCGTTCGCTTTCAGAAACCCTATAGTTTTGAAGCAGTATCTCAACCCACAATTGAAATCGTGGATGCCCCCATCATCCATAATATGGATTCTAAACCCTCTGTCCGAAATCAAATTGGACAGACTGCGTCTGAGGATGAAAAGGGTAATGCGGATCCGCAGATTTCTCAGAAAGTCTCAACATCCGACACCCAAGGGGATTCCTCAAATAGAAATAAGGCAATACAGGTGGATGCATATTGGGCACCGATTGCTGATGCTGCCCTTAACTCGCCCCAGCATGCTGCCCTTTTTAATAATCTTTCACCGGCTCATCCGAGCCAAGAATATGAGACGGACGCTTTCAGAGTCTTCTTCCCGAAGGAAAATTTCACCGTAGGAAATCTATGGAAACTTGATGTTAAAAAGATTATTCCGTTTCTTCGTCAATTTCATCCGGGAGCGACTGCGGAGATGCATAACAATCCAGGCACAGGGTTTGTCATAGAAGTTTTTGGCATGACTCTGTTTCGTTCAAATACGTTTGAGTCAGAAGGTGCCTATGCGTGCATACGGGCAGTCTCGCCAACTTACGCCGAAATCGTCTTCAGAATCCACGCCGAATTCCTGCTTGATAGAGATGCCAGTGCTTACTTTACCCCAGGACAATTCACCGGGCGACTCATACTCAACCGGAAATATGGCACGGTCCGTGAGTTTTGGCTCTATCTTCCATCTCGCAATACCAATGTTGATATCAACGCCCATGGCTCAGCAGATATGGTTTTCGTTCCGCGTATGGAACTTGTTGGACGGAACACACAGGATCAGCGTGATATTGTTTGGAAGACTGCCATCACTGAAAAAGAAGCAAAGGATTTGTTAGAGACTGCCTTCTACAAGTTTTCAGAAATTGAGAGGTACCCTATTGAAGATGTTGTTGCACAAGCACAAGCGAAAAAACGCCCAATTCATGTCGTTCTAACATGGGGTGCTTTCGACGCTGAATCTTGCTGAGGGACCGGTAAATCCCTGAGGGCAGTTGTCCTCTCTGATTCTAAGGTCATCAAGTTACTCAATAAACACTATGTCAGTGTGTTCCTTCTCCTAAGAGATCTACCGGAACTTCAGAATGGAGCAAAAGGCGATCAGGTAAGCAAATTAGCCACATTGGTCACCGATGCCTATGAAAAGACTATCACACACAACCCCAATTATTCGGTAAACTCTTTTGTCCTATCGCCCCAGTTGGAGTTGATAGGTCATTTACCTTACCGAACATCGAATGAATCTTATATAAATGAAAAAGGATACTATATATTTTTAATGGACGCTTTGGAAACAGTTAAGAGGCACTAAATCCGGATCGGTCTTCGTCTGACTTAATTAGCACAAGTCGCTATTTAGATAAACTGAAGAACCGAATTGAACCTTGAATAATTGTGCTAACCTGGATTTGCTATAGAGGTGTTGTAGCATATGTAGTTTCTTAGCCAATCCAAAGTGTCCACACAGCATTATGTCGTGTTTACACCGAATTCACGCGATGTTAATGCCCGAATCGGAGGTCAGAACCACTGAATGAAATTAAAATTCGCTATAGTTCTACTTGCGTTTGTCACCATGCCTCTATCTGCTTTAGCCCAAACCGGCGATATTCAAGGCACCGTTTATCAGCGAAGTACAGGGAAATCCCTCGTAGACGCTGATGTCCATATCCTCGAAACCGACGAGCACCAAAAAACCGATGAAAATGGAGTCTTCCAATTCACAGAACTCCCTGAAGGCACATATACCTTCGTCGTAACACACCCGTCGGAAACGGCACCCACAAAAATGTCGGTGGACATTAGCAGCGGCGATACCACTGAAGTCAAAATACACCTTGGCGTTGCCTTTAAACTCGAAACGGTTGTGGTGGAAGGGAAACGTCTTCCACCGACGGTGAGTCGCACGGAAATCCGTGGCAGTGAACTCCTACGGATTCCGGGGGGCACCAATGATGCACTCAAAGGTTTAATGACCCTTCCGAGTATCGGCATCCCAAACGATTACTTTGGGGTGCTTTACATTCGTGGGAGTGAACCCGGCTCAAATCTTTATTATCTCGACAGGACACCGCTCGGCTATCCCTTTCACTGGGGCGGTTTGTTGTCAACCATCAGTTCAGAAACCATTGAGACAATTGACATATACGCTGGGGGGTACGGTGCCGAATTCGGACTGGATTCACAGTCCGTGCTTGACATCCATGCCCGTGACAGCATTGAGGGACGGTTAGATGGGAAATTTAACCTGAACATTCTCTATTCCGAAGGGCTACTCGAAACCAAAATCGGTGATAAGGGATATTTTTCTGTCTCTGGACGGCGGAGTTACTTAGACTTCATCGCTGGTCCGATTCTTGAGGAACAGACTGGACAGAAACAGCAGTTTCCCTACTTTTCAGATTATCAGCTCAAATTTGCCCAGACGCTTGGTGAAAAACATCACTTTACAGTAAATGCCTTCGCTGCAACCGATCATTTTAAAGTTGTCGAAGAGAGCAGTGAATTTACCATTGAAGGCGAAACAGGAATTCAGACGGTTGAAGGTGGGCTCGCCTCTGTCCTTTTCAAAAATGGTTTCAATGGACAAGGTGTCCATCTCCGTTCAGACTTCACCGAAAATCTCACCTCACATCTGTCACTAACCCGTTCTCTGAATTTCCTCACTATCGCGGCTGAAATCCCTGTTAATGAACAGATTTCTCTGAACCGCGAAGGCGAGTGGGTACTCGATTCCATTGACTATGGCCATTACGATGTAAAGATTAACGTGCCAGTCTATACACTCCGTGAGGATGTATCCTATCGGTTAACACCGCAGTTTCAATTTGAACCGGGTTTCCTCCTGTCCTTTAGCCCCGCCAACAGTTACGAGGATGGCAGGTTTCCAGAATACGAAACAAGTGATGAAGATGTAACAAGAGTTACCCCAATTATTGAAGATGGAGAGGTCATCGGAGAGGAAACACGGATTGGACCGGAAACGCGGCTAACGGGCGTGGAAGAGATACACGATGAATTTGGACACGATTTTTACCGTACCGAAGGGTATCTACAGGGACGCTATGATCCACTTTCATTTCTATCGGTAGCACTCGGGATTCGACTTGATTATCTCAACGTGACAGAAAAACTTTCTATTCAACCGCGCGGAAGTGTAAGTTTCATACTGCCGAGCGGTTCTAATCTCCGCTTCGCGTATGGACATTATGAACAAAGTCCACAACCGTCGCATCTGTTGTCGGAAGATGGCAACCGGACGTTGGAATCGAGTCTCACACGGCACTATATTATGGAATTGGAACACGAACTCTCATCGCGAACCGAGCTGAAACTTGCCACCTATTACAAGGGCGCACAGAAACTGGTAACACCCGATGAAGTCTCAAACTATCTCAATCAGGGGACGGCATACGTCGGGGGTGCGGAGGTATTCTTACGGCATCGGGTTCCAGATAAGTTTTTCGGTTGGATTTCGTATGCTTATATGCACGCTGAACGTCGTGAGAACCCAAGGGGATCCTATCAACCTTACCTCTTCGATAACACGCACATTGTTAGTGTGGTCACCAACTATAACTTCACACCGAAGTTTGAGATCGGCGCGAAGTGGCAGTATCTCAGCGGCACCTCCGAGGTGCCTGTTAGTGCCATTTTTCTCGTTCAAGATCCGGTGACGCGTGGATTGAACCCGCTTTTGGCGAGTGCTGACGAACAATTAAGCACCGAACTCACACCGTATCATAAGTTAGATTTTCGGGTGAGTTATAAATGGAATATTTGGGGACTGCAGGCAGGTGGATTCCTTGATATTCTGAATGTGTATGACCGGAAAAACAAAATAAAGTTCATTTTTGAAGAGACAACACTTGACATCCAAGGTCAAGAAGTTGGCATTGAACGTGAAGTCTTTGATGCTCCACAACTACCTCGGATAATTTATTTTGGATTGACAATTGAATTTTGAGGCGACCTCGACTGAAAGCCATTTTCTATGTGCGATTTTTTAGAGGGATTCCCTTCAATTCAATCTACGCACTTTTTTACTGAGCCAAGCGTGTGTATGATATGCGCTTGGCTTTTCTGCGTACTGTCAAAGAAATAGATATTGGGTAAACCCGAAATCTCAATTGGACGTTAAAATGTCACATCAATGCCTGAATCGGAGGTCACAGCCACTGAATGAAGTCACAACTCATCATAGTTCTACTTGCGTTCATCACCATGCCACTCTCTGTTTTAGCCCAAACCGGCGATATTCAAGGCACCGTCTATCAGCGAAGTACAGGAAAGTCCCTCGTGGAGGCCGATGTTCACATCCTCGAAACCGATCAGCACCAAAAAACCGATGAAAATGGGGTCTTCCAGTTCACAGAACTGCCCGAAGGCACATATACCTTCGTCGTAACACACCCCGTGGAAACGGCACCCACCAGAGTTTCAGTGGACATCAGTAGCGGCGATACCACCGAAATTAAAATACACCTCGGCGCAGCCTTTAAACTTGAAAAAGTTGTGGTAGAAGGGAAACGGCTGCCACCGACGGTGAGTCGCACGGAAATCCGTGGTAGCGAACTCCTACGGATTCCCGGTACCTTCAATGACACGCTTAAAGGTCTCATGACCCTCCCCAGCATCGGTATCCCCAACGATTACTTTGGGGCACTCTACATCCGTGGGAGTGAACCCGGTTCAAACCTGTATTATCTCAATCGAACGCCTCTCGGCTACCCTTTCCATTGGGGCGGTTTACTTTCAACGATCAGCTCTGAAACGATTGAGACAATTGACATCTATGCCGGTGGATACGGAGCCGAATTCGGACTGGACTCACAAGCCGTGCTTGACATCCATGCCCGTGACAGCATTGAGGAGCGGTTAGATGGGAAATTCAACCTGAATATCCTTTATTCCGAAGGATTGCTTGAGGGGAAAATTGGGGATAAGGGATACATCTCCGCTTCGGGACGGCGGAGTTACTTAGACCTCATCGCTGGACCGATTCTTGAGGCACAGACAGGACAAGCGCAGCAGCTGCCCTACTTCTCAGATTATCAACTCAAATGTGCCTATCCGATCGGTGAAAAACACCGCCTCACGGTGAACGCCTTCGCCGCAACTGACCATTTTAGAATTGAGGAAGAAGTTGGAATTGAGGAAGAAGGCAGCGAATTTGAAGAATTTGAAATCGAAGGCGAAACAGTGCCTGAGGACATTGAAAGGGCACGCGCCTCTGTGCTTTTCAAAAACGGTTTCGATGGGCAAGGTGTCCACCTCCGTTCGGACTTTACCGAAAATCTCACCTCGCATTTATCGTTGACCCGTTCCTTCAATTTTCTTACAATCGCGTTTGAAGCTCCGGTCAGGGAGCGGTTTTCTCGGAACCCCGACGGGAAATGGGTTCATTCCGCTGACTATGGCCACTACGATGTAAAGATTAACGTGCCGGTCTATATGCTCCGTGAAGATATATCCTACCAGTTCACACCGAAGTTTCAATTTGAACCGGGTTTCCTCCTCTCTTTTAGTCCTGCCAACAGTTCTGAGGATGGCAGGTTTCCTGAGTACGAAACACGTGAGGTGGAAGATCCGGCGGAACTTCCGGAAATCCTTGAATATGCACAGGAGAATGAAGATTCAGTCACAGTGGCCAGACGGAGTGACGGAACTCATGAAATTACGGAGCGCACTGTTGAGGAGATACACGACGAATTCGGGCACGATTTTTATCGGACTGAAGGATACGTGCAAGGACGCTATGACCCACTTTCGTTTCTATCGGTGGCACTCGGTGTTCGATTGGATTATCTGAATGTGACAGAGCAGGTTTCCATTCAACCACGAGGCAGTGTGAGTTTCATACTGCCAAACGGTTCTAATCTCCGCTTCGCGTATGGACACTATGAACAGAGTCCACAACCCTCTCGTCTACTATCAGAAAACGGCAATCGGGCATTGGAATCGAGTCTCACACGACACTATATCATGGAATTAGAACACGAGCTCTCATCGCGGACCGAACTGAAACTTGCCACCTATTACAAGGACGCACAGAAGTTGGTAACACCCGATGAAGTCTCGAACTATCTCAATCAAGGGGCAGCGTCTGTCGCGGGTGCGGAGGTATTCTTACGGCATCGGATTCCAGATAGGTTCTTCGGTTGGATTTCCTACGCTTACACACATGCTGAACGACGTGAGAATCCAAACGCTACTTATCAACCTTACCTCTTCGATAACACACACATTGTTAGTGTGGTCGCCAACTATAACTTCACACCGAAGTTTGAGATCGGCGCGAAGTGGCAGTATCTCAGCGGCACCTCCGAAGCACCGATCAGTTCCATCGTTCTTATCCAAGACCCCGTAACGCGTGGATTGAACCCGCTTTTGGCGAGTGCTGACGAGCAATTAAGCACCGAACTCGCACCGTATCATAAGTTAGACCTTCGGGTGAGTTACAAATGGAACATCTGGGGACTGCAGGCAGGTGGATTCCTTGATGTTCTGAATGTATACAACCGGGAAAATAAAATAAAGTTCATTTTTGAAGAGGCAACACTTGATGTCCAAGGTCAGGAGGTCGGCATTGAGCGTGAAGTCTTTGATGCACCGCAACTGCCTCGGATAATTTATTTCGGATTGACAATTGAATTTTGACAGCAACGGGTGAAGCAATGTGCAATTTGGATCAAGGATTTGCCATTTACAGATTGCTCTGGTATAATACCGCTGTAGCAGCAAACACACGCCCTGTGCATGCCGATAATGAGGAGAAACATCCATGAGAATCTGGATTATTTTTGGTATCTGTATTCTAACGCTCGTTGGCTGTACGAGTGCCGAGTACCAAAAGATGCAAGCAGAACGCGATCAGCTGCTCAAGAATTACGAAGACCTCCGCGAGGAGCACAGCGAACTCAAAATCAAAACCGACATAACCGATAGACTCCTCGGAGAATGGAAATTCCTGAACCTTGAGATTGAGGAGAGTAATGTCAGCGAAGAAGTTGCGGAAACCAAAGCCGCCCTTTATGCCCTTGACCTGAAGAATCTCACACTTGAATTCTTTGAGGAGAAGGGTATGTACAACTACCGTGGCAAAAACGGTAACACGGAGGTGTTGGGTCAATTCAGTGTCATCACCGTTCGGTACGGCGACGAACCCTTCCCTTTTATTCGGTTTATCAGACGCGTTGGTCCAGAGATTTCACAACTCCTCTTCGCGGCAAGTTCCGATGGAAAGCCTCTCGGTTTGTCAGGTGCTCAAGGGTTTGACACAGCGAGAGAGATTAGTATTTCCGTTACGGAGGACAGGTTATATCTCACAATGCACGGCAAGATGCAATTAAGTCCCAACGGCTGGGTGCAAAGCGGTGGTGTGCGATGTTACTTTGAAAAGAGTGGGGAATGAAGCCCAAAACCGTAGCTCGTAATGAAATGGAGATGTTTTTGCTTGGGTGTTTCCCCTATATTTACGGAGAGGCACTTCATTCATCAAACCGCCCTGACCGAACTGCAAGGAAAATTTAAAAAATGAAAATATTAACCACCTTTAGCTTCGTAATGTTGGTTTTCACAGGGTGTACCAGTGTGCAGTACCAAGAGATGCAGAATGAACGCAATAGGCTACGCGCCGCCCATGAAGATGCCGTGAGAAAACATGACCCGCGGCAATTGGAAACTGCCTTAACCGATAAACTGATAGGGACATGGCAATTTTTGGATATGGAGGTTGCTGAAGGCGATGTCAGCGAAGAGATAGCGGCATTAAAATATGAACTTCATGCGACGGATACCCGGCAAAATCTCACACTTGATTTTTTTATGGACCGAAATGTGTTCCGTCGATATCGCGGTAAAAATGGAGATACGGAGGTGACGGGAAGTTTCAAAATCAGCTCACGGCGTTACGGTGATGAATCGTTTCCGTATCTTCGGGTTTTTCGGGATACAGGTTTTCCACTCTACGATTTTTTAACGAATATGTCCACAAGCAGATTGAAAAACCAAAATAACGTTTCCATGAGAGCTGCCCAAGATAATTGGCTCGGTGTTTCGGGGACAGATGACAAATTGTATCTGACAATGTACGGAAAGATGGAGTTAACTCCCAACGGTTGGGCTCGAACCGGCGGAATCCGTTGTATTTTCCAAAGGATTAAATAAATTTGTGGCGTTTCGTCTTGTAGGAGAGGTTTAAACCCCGAATTACGCGGACTAAGGAGAAAAAACTGTGAAGATGCTAATACCGTTCACTATCCTCGCGTTAGTCGTGTTTACGAGTTGTACCAGCGCGCTATACCAAGAAGCGCGACAGGAAGGCGATGGGGCAATTGAGGATTATGAAGATGCACGCATGAAATTCGACCCGGAAGAGATGAAAAGTGAGCTAAAGACGCAGTTGGTCGGCAAATGGCAGTTTATCGGCATAGAAATTCCAAACGAGACTGTCAACGCACAAACAGCGAACCCAACATCTGAAAACAGCGAAACAGCACTGCCTTCCGATACCAACGTACAAACGCCAACAGCACACGAATCGCCTCAGACTGACACGGATGAACGGGTAGCTGAAGGCGATCAGGTGCGATTATCGCCGATCACAGTCGAGGAGCGCGAGGACAACCAAAAGATAGCTGCGGCGAAGATGGCTTTAGCGGCGGCTAACCGTAAAAATTTAACCCTCGAATTTTATGAAGAGCGAACATCCTTTTATTACCGCGGTAGCAACCGCGGCAGAAAGGTCACAGGGCAATGTAACGTCATCACCCCGCGAGTGGGGGATGTCCCTATGCTGCTTCTCCGGTTTAGACGACGCACAGGCCCGAAGATGCTTGAGTTCCTATTTACTTCCGAACCCGCGAGGCTTAGGTCTGCCAGAGGCAAGCAAGCATACGCCGAAAACATGCAGCGGACTGAAGGAAAAAACTATGTAAATACCAACGAACCTCTATGGTGGGACAAGCATGAAAACGTTCGTAGGCTGGGTGGAGAAGGCAGCGAAAAAGCCTCTCCTAAAGGAGTCTCCTACGTCCCAACGTCAGCACTGGGGATCGAAGTCACGGACGACAAGCTTTATATAATCTTAGAAGGAGACATGGAACTCACACCGAAAGGTTGGATACGAACGGGTGGACTGCGGTGCGCCTTTAAGCGGATTGAATAGTGGATAGGCGAGGTTAGAAACCTCGCCAGCGTTGGGAAAGAGCGATTTGGAGTCTCTATCTTCAGCCCAAGCAGGGCAACATTCGTGTAGCAGTTTGAAGCAAGGAGGACAAACGATGAAAATGTTAATAATACTCGGCGTATTGGTGATAGTGTTCACAAGTTGTGGGACGCTCATATCCCCGGAGACTCAGTATGAACGAGAACGTCTGATTGCAGCATACGATGCCGCACGCGAAAAACATAATCCTGAAAGAGTTAAGGAGACTGTCAAAGAACTTCTCATCGGTGAATGGCAATATGTCGGCTTGGAAGTCGAGAAAGGGAATGTCACCGCGCAACGGACAAGCACCATGTTGCTCGAACAAACAATAGCCCCCAACGTGCCTCAGCAACCGACACCACCAGACCCGTCGAATCCAGAGGCAGAAGCACAGACCTCGAAGACGAATGCGACCCGTTTGCCGCCAATTGAAGTGGAGGATGAAGAATCCAATCAACGGATGCTCGGTGCAAAAGCCGCGCTCGTCGCATCTACACGCAAGAATCTGACGATCGAATTTTCCGAGGATCGTAGTTCGTACTACTATAGTGGCAGCAATCGCGGCACGAACGTCACTGGGCAGTGTTCTATCACCACCAAGCGGTACGGAGACGATCCGTTCCCATTTATCCGTTTTAATCGGCGAACCGGACCAGAAATGCTTGAGTTCCTATTCGGTTCCGAACCTATCAAACAGATGGTTGCGAAGAAGAAACAGGCAGATGCCGAAAGAAGACGCAGAATGGGGGCACAAATTGGACGGAGAGCTTCCGAAAAAACTTCCTATTCAATTGCTTCAATCGCAGGAATTACGGTGACGGAGGACACGCTGTATTTAGTTCTCTACGGGGATATAGAATTGACACCGCAAGGTTGGATGCGAACCGGAGGACTGCGATGCACTTTCAAACGGATCGAATAAGTGCGAAAATTTTAATGGCACTTGGTGTTTTGGCTCTGGTCCTTACGGGTTGCACCCCTGCGAGACATCAGCAGATACAGAACGAACGCGACCTTCTCCGTGAGGCGTATGAAGATGCTCGACGGAAAGATACATCTAAACGCAGCCGAGACTTTTTATCGGACGACATGCTCGGGAAGTGGCGATTCCTTGAACTCGTTGTTGAGGAACGCCGTGGGAGTGGGGACATTCTGAAGGTGAAAGCCGCACGCACCGCTCGTAGGCTTAAGGGACTTACACTTCGATTCTGGAAAAGCGGTGATGCCACTTACAATTACCAGATCGAAAACATGATGTCGAAGACCCACGGAACATACACAACAAGGGCAGTCCATAGAGAGGATAAACCGAGGAGTGGTAGAATCCACTTCTATCCAATCTCCGGCACCCAGATACCGGATCTCCTGTTCAATTTCGCAAAGGGCACTCCTCAACAGGTACTTTTAAGTGATGGAGAAGCCCTCTCTACAATACTCAAGATAGACATACCGAGAATCTCGATGAAAGAGGGACAGATGGATTTGACTTTAGATCTGGGTATGGTATTAGCACCCGACGGGTGGCTCCACCGCGGGAATATCCGTTGTTCCTTCGAGCGGATTGAATAGTTTGGGCAAACATCTAAAGATAGGCACGCACAAACGAAAGTCTTTACACATCTACCTAAGAGATTTCCGACCTCACTTCC
>JGI24796J26693_1000545_pt1 | contig 25693 bp, 25 predicted proteins | sample PinacodermFT_FD_26693 | JGI IMG/M metagenome (IMG submission 26693)
ATTGCTCCTTAAGCAACGAATTAAATCCTTATGATGGGGGGGGGGTGAATCAGGGCTGTCGCATTTATCTCTCCTAAATTGCGTTGCTTGCTTGATGCTTTAGCCCAGAGTTGAAACAGATTCATTTTTCTACCTACTAAAATGTAATAACTTTGACAGAGTTTTAATTTAATGTTCAACTGAATGCAATCTATAAATTGAATTCAGTTTCTGGATATCATAAAAGTTAAAATGCCCAAATTACTAGTTCTAGACGGAAGAATTTTTTTGACTTGATAATCTGGGAGAATTTTTTCAATAAAGGAATCTAATATTTAACTCTCAATCATCTCTAACCTGATGAATGGGGCTTTAATAACAGTGCTGGCTTTTCGTAACTGTTGTTTCTCTTGCACCTCGGTAACATCTTAGATTATAGCATCATTGGGGTAGTTCATACTACCGCAAGAACTATTAAGCAACTAGTTGAACACTGGAACTTCATCGCTTAATACTTGTCGAAACTTCTCCATATCAATGTTGCCACCAGATAAGATAAAGCCCACTTTTTTACCCTGCAATTGAGCTCTGTCACGGATTAACCCTGCCAACCCTATTGCACCAGCTCCCTCTGCAACATTGTGTGTCGTTCGAAATATACATTGTATTGCCAACATTATTTCACTTTCCGAANCTGAAACAATTCGTTCAACACCTTTAGCGTAGTGATCTAATGCTTCTTGAACCGGTACTCTAACAGCCACTCCATCAGCAAATGTTTCAGCTTCATTCGTTGAAATAAAAGATCCCCTCTCAACCGAGAGCTTTGCACATTGTGCGCGCTCTGAAACTACCCCAACTATACGAGTTTTAAGTTGTAATGCATCTCGCACTGCAATCATCCCACACACTCCTGAGCCGCATCCAATTGGAACATAAACTGTGTGCAAGTCATTAACCTCTATGAACAATTCCCATGCACAGGTTGCAACTCCCCTAACTAATTCTTGATGAAAAGAGGGNACAAAGGTCAGGTTTTCGTCTTTTGCAACACGTTGGGCTTCCTCTTTGGCCATATCAAAATCAATTCCATACTCAATAAGTTCCGCACCGAAAGCTTTCATTGCCTTGTTCTTTTCATGGGAATTATTCTTTGGTACATACACTTTACATACCTTGCCAAATTTGCTGGCTGCCCGAGCAATACTTTGACCATGATTACCCCTTGTCGCAGTTACTACTCCTCTTGAGCTATGTTGGCATTGGTTCAGCCAATCCATGAAAGTTAANCCACCTCTTACCTTAAAAGCTCCTATAGGGGTATGATTTTCGTGTTTAACCCAGACTTCTGTTCCAATCTCTTTTTGCAATAAAGGCCAAGCAATTTGCGGTGTNGGAGGCATTGTTTTGTAAACAATTTCNCACCCTTTTATAATTTCTTTCTTGCTAAACATAAAACCTACAATATTTTTGTTGAAGAATGGTCAACGTTAGTAACAATTTCATCTTGATTCTGGTTCATCCCTGTATTCGATTTCATAGTCCTTAACCAGCATCTGACCCATTTCTGGTGGAGTTGGTCCAGTGACTTCTTCCCTTATAACTTATTGTTTTGGTTGGTCGNNATGGGGATGTTTGATTGGTTTTTCCAATTTTTTTTGCACGGCTGGCCCTCATAATTTATTGCTTAAGTTTGTCAATGGCATTCTCAAGTAAATTCATATTAAGACCTTCAAAATATTCCTCCTCATTAATAGGGCGATTCACATTTCTTTCACCCTACAAAATTGGGATAACTTGGCGGTCAATATTCTTGAAAAAGGACAATAATGTGTGGGCTGGTGGACTTCCAAATTGGATTGGATTATCTGGTTCTGAATAATCTCCTCCTCATTGGCTTTCAAGTTGAACCAAACAACACAGAAGGTCTTTGTGGATTCGTTTTAGTAGCATGAAACCAACCAGTATTCTTTTCATCATTGCATTTTCCGAATAAGCTTTACATTCCTCCCCCAATACAAATTCATTATCAATAAACACATGAATATCTACTTGAGCTTCGAAAACATAGAGCTTTAGATTTTTTGAAATATATTCTCCGACTTCATTACCGTTTAAATTTTTTACTTATTCCCTTCCTATAGGAACTAAATAGCTATTGAGTTTATCAAAAGATAATCTGCTTGAACTTCCTCCAATCTCTTTCCAAGCTATTTTAATCAGGTGTCTAGTAATTCTTTCTACTAACTTACCTTTTTCAGGGGAATTATATACTTAAGTGACCAATGCCAGGATTTATCTTGGTTTCCCCCCTAGGCTTCCTTTCATACCAGTAATCGGTCGCTTTAGGCTTTGCTCCAAGAACAGCCCTCATTACATTTTCAGGCGTGTCGTTTATAGGTTCAGCCAGCTTGTTCTTAATTGGACGACCACGACCTAGGTTAGGGAATGTCTTTATTTTGGGCATTGTTTAATTCCAATTCCCAAAATTCTTTATGGCTTGTCCATAAACAACAATTTCGGAAGAATATTTGAGGGACTCAAATCCTTTGTCTTCCAACAATTTCATACATTGTTTTTTTATCATGTTGAATCTAACCTCGCCATAATGTGTTTCGCTGTCATTTCTCATTTCAAGTTCGCCAACATTTAATCCCTTATAACGAAATAGAACCTTTTGGTAGTCCATTTCTTTATCCTTTTTCCTTGCCATTGAGTTTGTTACTTCAAATAAGGAACTCATTGCCGAGACCACATCATCACTCCAATAAACGTGGTATTTGTCGTTGTGTAAGATAGTAAGATAATTTACTTCCCCACCATTGAATATTGACTTACGTAGAAATGCTTTAAGCAATGCCTTACGTTGGAAGCGGTCTTTAAGTTCTCTCATAGGGACTTGGAGTCTTATTTTAGCTTCATTCTTGTTGGCAACATAATCGCTATATCTTGGTGGAAATGTGTCAATACAGTGAATTAGTAACTGACCTATCCCATTCAAAGCCTGAAATCCATCGTCATAAATAAATCGATTGCGACCGTACAAGAAAATTTGCCATTTTTTCTTACCGGATTTAAGTGAATGTGAATCGCCAGCTGGGTCAATAACATCTTTTTTTGCTTTTGGATCCCTCCTGTAATCTTTATCCAGCCCTAAGAGAAGTGCAAATATCATTGCGTCATCATGTCCCTCTTCCCGATATTTTCTTGCATCATCAGATTTACTACCCCTGGTTGGTTTCATCCCGGCATTCTCCATATAAGCAGTTCGTGTGACTTCTTGATATGCGACCCGCCATTTAGATTCTTCCTGGTCTCGCCAATTCTGGTATCTCCCTGACCAAAAGTGTATTGCCATTCCGGTGTTTCTATCTGACAATCAGAATACCAGTCTCTGATTACTGAGCAATCATTATAGGAGAGGATAAAGCCTCCTTTGTGTTGCAGCAATAAATCCCGTAACACATCGTGGCGAAAACCCTTGTGATGAATGGGAAAATTTCGGTGTGGATACATTCCACAAAAAGTATTTCCCTCTTCAAGGTAGTAGGGCGGGTCACAATACAGGAAATCATTGGAATGCTGAATAATCACCCTTTTGAAGTCACTACATTGCACAGAAAGCCCCTGAGCATTGAAGGATTCAACCTTATCTACCATTTTGGCATAACGCTCTGTATTAAGGTATATATCTGACGGCCAACCCAGAAAGTGTGGGCCATAAGATGTGTTGGAATTAAAATAGTAATGGGCGGCGAGGTCAAATCGATTCAGTTTTTCTCCATTCTTCCAATGTGCTGCAAGGCGTGTTTTTACACTGGAAAAACTGCTTCTATCTGGTGTAAATGCCCGTAGCCTCCGTGCCAACGCTTTGGGGGAGGATAATTGTACTTTCCAATAAGAACAAAGAATGTCAAAAACGTCATAGGCATGAACCTTAATACCAAGTTCACGTGCCAAAGCAATCTCAATGGCTCCCCCACCGATAAACGGTGATGCCACTCTTTGCACAGTTTCCGGTATTTTTTCTATTACAAGTCCAACCGCCAGACTCTTGCCGCCAGCATAACGCAAGGGGGATGCAAGGTATCTTTTATATTCAAGCTTTCCCGTGCTTCGCAAAGCAGCAAGAAAATCCTGTTTTCTTTTTTTCAGGGACAATGGATCATGGCTAGAGAAGCTATGAGTTACTTTCTGACTGGTATCGGCACTACTTTGATCAATTCCAATCATAATTTCCTCGCCCCGTTATCAAGCCCATTGTCTTTTATCAGGGCTTGGTAAGGCAAATGCTTTCCAACCAATTTGGTAAAGACAATACGCATCATGTCTTCGGTATCATAATTCCTGAGGTTATGACGACCAGAAAATTCATCACCAAACCTTTGAAGATGTTTAGGATTCATTTTATGGTAGATACCCTTGTGAGAACGCTTTAACTTGCTCCAAAAACTTTCAACCCCGTTAGTGTGTATTTGACCATTAACATATTCGCCAACACAATGACAAACCGCTTTGTAGTTTTCCAGTCCCTTATAACTCCTATTTTCATCGGTGTATGCCATTACCTGAGAACTAAATGGTGGTCGTCACCACAATTGGTTTTAGCTTTTAGCTTCTAAACCCTGTGAGAACAGATCATGTTCAAGATTAGTATGAGTGTCTGAAGGCGGCTTTTGGTGGGCACCATTCTTGGTGACTTCAATATTACTTATTTTGTTAACAAGCCGCTTGATATTGCGCTTAACCGAGTCCGAAGCAACGTCAAAAGGAGACTTTCCTTTTTTGTTTTCCAAATATGGATCCGCCCCAGATCTGATCAAAAAGTCTAAAGCCGAATTATTACAACTCATGCGTACAATTTTGTGCAAGGGGGTATTCCCGTAAGAGTTTTGTGAATTTGGGTCAACACCAGCTTCAACAAGTTTTTTTATGGTATTCAAAAAAATCTTATTTGATTTGAGAGCTGAGTGGATTGCCGAGTTATTCATTTTATCTAGGGCTTTGGGGTCAACACCGTTGTGAACAAGCACGTCAATAATTTGCTCTGGACATCTTTGATTAGTTGCAGCACGATGGATAATGGATACTGATTCGTCTAAATCTGAATCGGTGATGGGTGATGAACCTAACTTGATTAAGGTCTCAATAACTTCGGCCTTTTCTGCACTGCGAGCCGCAATATCCAATGGCCTTAATAATGCGTTTTTGACCTTGGCTTCTAAGTCACCGCCTTGCCCAGCAAGATAAGTGACAATCTCACTTGGGATATAAGGATTTTGAACAGCCCAGTGCAATGGAATCAGCCCCGTCCTATCAACAGCATTAACTTCAGCTCCCGCTTCAACCAGAGCTTTTATCACTAATAAATCAGATGAACACCGCACCGCCCAATGCAATGGAGTCAGGTGATTTGGAGAAATTTTTAAGTTCGGTTGAGCACCATCATTAAGACATCTCTTAACATCCGCCAACGTAGCCATCTGAAAAAACTTCTTGGTCCCCCAATTCTCATGATGAACGGCTCGCAGTGTCTTATATGCATCGGTAGTGATAAGTTTTTTGTTTGATTCCAAAGCCAAATCGCAAGGTAACTTTCCATCAAGATTGGCTAAACCGGCTGAAGCACCGGCCTCAAGCAGCTGATGAACCACTTCAGGGTTGGAATTTTGGGCGGCAGCAAGATGGAGAGGGGTGTGTCCCTCTAAATTGACAGCATCTAGTTTTGCACCTCCTTCAAAGAGAATACGAATAGCTTCGGGATTTTTATTCATCTGAGCTGCGACATGGAGTGGTGTACTGACTGTTTCATCTCGTGGATTGACAGTGGCTCCTTTTGCAATCAGCAACTTAATAATTTCGGGGTTAGAATTATTCGCTGATGCAGCCATGAGTGGCGTGACCAATCCATTTGACTCACTGTTGATATCGGCGCCAAAATTAATTAACTCCGCAACTATTTCAGGATTTTTGTTGTAGGCAGCGGCTCCATGTAAAGGTGTCAATCCATTGCTTGAAGTGGCATCAACAGAAGCTTTGGCTTTGATTAGGGCTCTTGTAATCTCAGCAGAAGGATTACAAGCTGAAGCAAGATGGAGAGGTGTTAGACCGGAATTTGATTGTTTCCCAACATTCCCACCATGAAAAATAATCAGGTTAATCACATCAACTGAAGTGTTAAAAGCACTAAACAAGTGGAGGGGAGTTAACCCTCCAGCTTCCAAAGTATTAATATCACTGAGCTTGGTCAGATAGATCTCAACTTCGGCAACCTCAGTACAACTATAAATTTTTTTATCCATACATCTCTCAATTATAAACTTAATTGTGATTTTCCAACCTGCAGTTGATATCTCATCGTAAAAACAAAACCCAGAAATTATATTCGGCTTGAACTTTTACGATAAGTGCTTTAATTTTATGTAAGGTGTTTAAACAAAATTCTTGTAGTTTTTTACAAAATAATTTATTTCCTTAAGATGAGTTCATTTGAAACTATAATACTTAGATTTATGGAGTTTTACCTCTGACACAAGAGACTAAGACGGAATCGAAGGGTTCCGCTCTTCTTTCCTCTAATCCGGATACTTTGTCCCAAAACGCAGAATTAACAACCCTACAATGGGTTCTGAAGTTACTTGATGACAATCTCGCATTAGATGTTGTTAAGATTGACTTGGAGGGAAGGTCCTCTATCGCTGATTATATGGTTGTTGCATCAGGTCGATCAAAACGTCAGGTTCAATCCTTGTGCGAAAAATTAACGACAAAGCTTAAACACCAATTAAAAATTCCTATCCGAACGGAAGGATTGGAAAGCGGTGATTGGGTTTTGATTGATGCCAATGATATCATCATTCACTTGTTTCGACCTGAAGTACGTGAGTTTTACCAGATCGAAAAACTCTGGGCTCCCACCAAGGGGAACTTAGAAATCTGTTCATGAAAATTACTATCCTTGCCGTCAATAAAATGCGTTCGGGACCTGAGTTGGAAATCACCAACCGTTACATTGAGAGGTTTAACGGTCTTGGAAATAATCTTAACTTAGGTCCTGTGAATATCGTTGAAATTGAACCTAACGATAAAAAACCAAAACATTTAAATTGTCTCAACGACAAGGTTTGCCTACTTGATGAACGAGGAGTTACACTTTCCAGTTGTACATTTGCCAATAAGCTGGCAAGCTGGCGTGACAGTGGCTTCCAAAAAATGACTTTTGCCATTGGCGGAGCTTTGGGAAAAACTCAGCTTCCACAATTTGACCCGTACTTTACATTGGGTTTTGGACCGATGGTATTTCCGCATTTCCTTGCCCGGGTTATGCTTGTGGAACAGTTATACAGAGCAGCTTCAATCCTCAATGGCATGCCCTATCACAAGAATTAGAGTTTGGGTTTAATCACTCATGCTACACAAACCAGTAGCCTTATGCATATTGGATGGTTGGGGATTAAGCCCACATCAGAAGGGTAATGCCATTGCCTTAGCCCACACACCAAATTACGACAGACTGTTAGAAGCATGCCCTAATGCCCAACTCACTACGCATGGCGAATCTGTCGGCTTGCCCCCGGGAAGTATTGGCAATTCGGAAGTTGGGCATCTTCACATCGGTTCAGGACGGGTCAATTTAATGCCCATCCTACAAATCAATCAGGTAATTAAAACGGGTCAATTGGCTGAGTTAACTGTTGTGAATCGCATGGCACAGTGTGCCCAAAGTCAAAATAAATCGGTCCATATCGTGGGTATCGTTTCAAACATTGGCGTTCATGGCCTTGGCAAGCATATTATTGCGACAGCCAATGCGTTTGCAAAACAAGGAGTAAAGGTTTATATCCATGCAATTACAGATGGGCGTGATGAACCTCCAGGCCATGCCGAAAAACAGATAGATTCGATTGCAGTCAATCTCCCTAAAGGAGCCAGTATTGCCACGGTTAGCGGTCGCTACTTTTTGATGGACCGAGATCATCGTTGGGATCGAATCAAAAAAGGGTTCAATACACTTGTATACGGTAAAGGAATACGAGCCAAGAGCGCCCAAGAAGCTGTTCAAATGGCCACGCGGCGCAATGAAACCGATGAATTCATCCAGCCTACAGTTGTCGAATCATACTCCGGGTTTAATGAAGGCGATTATGTGTTTTTTACCAATTTTAGAGCTGATCGAATGCGCCAGCTAACCGCGGCCATCGCCCAACCCGGATTTGCTTGTTTTGAAATCAACTCCAAGCCACAGCTAGGTGGTGTCTTGTCAATGGTTGACTATTTCACGCCCCCCAAACAGTGGCTTCCATGTGTCTTTAGTAAAAAGACCATAACCAACACTCTTGGCGAATGGGTTGCTCAACATGGGCTGACTCAAATGAGAATTGCTGAAACAGAGAAATTTCCCCATGTGACTTTCTTCTTAAATGGTGGAAAAGAAAAAAGGGAAGTTGGCGAGCAAAGAGCAATGCCCGCAAGTCCAAAAGTAGCAACCTACGACCTTGCACCCGAAATGTCCTCAGTTGAAGTGACTAACAGTTTTATCAAGGCCGTTCATGGAGGGTTGGATCTTATTATTGTCAATGTTGCCAACCCTGATATGGTCGGTCATACGGGTGACCTTAAAGCGACAATTAAAGCGTGTGAGGCGACGGATAGGGCATTGGGAAGGATGGTTGATTGTATCAAGGAGGGCAATGGGGCAATGTTAGTGATCGCCGATCACGGCAACTGTGAACAAATGATTGATCCTGTTTCAGGGGGTGTTCACACAGCTCATACAACAAACCCTGTGCCCGTCTTACTCGTTGGAAAAAATGATAATACAACAATTCAATCGGGAAGCCTCATTGATGTTGCTCCGACATTATTGGAATTGCTGGGAATTTCAAAACCTAGTGAAATGACAGGTAAATCATTGATTAAACATTAGAAATTCTTATTATGCAATGTCAAATACATACTAATATAAGTTTGGTTAACATCCTTGAGTGTTGGTCTATATAGTTTTAAAGCCATCAGCAAATTGACGATTCACACCGATAGGTCAAACAGCTTACAAAGCGAAGATTTCATTATGCAAAAGCTAAGTTCCATTAAATTCATTGTTCTCATTGCGTCGTTCCTGTCTCTGCTTTCAATTCAACCCGTCTTATCGCAATCCCAAGCGGTTGGTCGGAATATCCTTGATAGCATTCAACTCATACCTGAAACCCTTTCCCGCATCCATGGGGANTATGTTGAAGAGGTTGATAATCATGAATTGATCCAAGCGGCAGTTGACGGCATGCTGCGCTCTTTAGATCCTCACTCTGGCTACATTACCCCTGAAGAAATGATTGCGAATCAAGAACAAACCACGGGGGAATTTGGCGGGCTTGGAATGACAGTCACCACGGAAGATGGTTTCATTAAAATCATCTCTCCGATTGATGACACACCGGCTTATCGAGCAGGCTTACAGGCTGGCGATTTTATCATTGAAATTAATGGTGAAACGGTATTGGATAAATCTCTTCAGGATGGAGTCGAGTTATTACGTGGCCCTCCAGGATCAGAGGTTACGTTAACAATTAAACGCGAAGAACTCGAACCATTTATGGTTACTTTGACCCGCGAAATCATTGAAACTGAAGCGGCTACCGTTAGGGTGGAAGGTAATGTCATTGTGGCTCGTGTCAAAACGTTTAACCAGCAATCAGTTCCAAACCTTGAAGAAGGATTCGCTGAAATTAACGAATTACATAATGGTGGGGATGACTTGTTGGGTGTTGTGGTTGATTTAAGAAACAACCCTGGTGGCACCCTGGATGCTGCGATTGGAGTTACCGATTTATTTTTAAATGAGGGAGTCATTGTTTCGGTACGCAATAGAGAATCACGACAAAGCGTTTATGAAGCGCATGAAGGAGACATCGTTAATGGAAAACCCGTGGTCGTTCTCATTAATGCTGGATCGGCATCAGCATCCGAGATTTTTGCCGGAGCAATGCAAGACCTAAATCGCGGTGTTTTGATTGGTACTGAAAGTTTTGGTAAAGGGTCTGTCCAATCAATCTTTGATCTTGACCGGCAGCTGAATAACTCTGGAGAACGAAAGTATGGTGGCATTCGCTTGACGATTGCCAAATACTACACGCCTTCAGGTCGTTCCATTCAAGGGAATGGGATCACTCCTGATATCACCCTGCCATTCCAAACACCAGAGGTTGTTTCGGAAGATCCGGACCAGTTTGTTTTTACCGAGTCCAAATATGGAAATAGTCTTCAAAATGATGGACTTCAGAACGAGGAAAGCGACATTGAAAGGCTTGCCGAGATCAACAAGATCATAAGTGATATCCGTAAAACGGATAACCAGTTGGGCTTTGCAATTGATTTTATTAATGGTGTGAATGCTCTCAACTAAAACCTTTCTATCAACGTATTAACAGCGTGATAAATTAATCCATATTTCTGGCCTAAGATGGTTGAGTTACCCTACCGACCCTGTGTCGGTATCATGATGTTGAATGCACAAAATGATGTATTTGTTGGGCAAAGACGCGACGGAATTTCTGAAGCTTGGCAAATGCCACAAGGGGGAATTGATAGGGGTGAAGACCATCTAGCAGCGGCTTTGCGTGAACTCGAAGAAGAAACTGGAGTAACTTCAGATCTCGTTGATCTGATTGACACAACAAAAAGGTGGCTTTATTACGATCTCCCAACTGAATTAATTGCAAAACTTTGGGGTGGCCAGTTTCGAGGGCAAAAGCAAATGTGGTTTTTGTTCCGATTCAAAGGACTTGATAGCCAAGTAAAAATTAATACACTCAACCCAGAATTTAGTTCATGGAAGTGGGTTAATATTAATGAATTGGTTGATGCAATCGTACCTTTTAAACGCCATGTCTATGAAGAAGTCATTCAAGAGTTTAGTTGCCATTTGAACGCATCAAGCTAAAGGAACCTATTTTTGCAGTCCTATTCGTCTTTGCCAAGCGGAAAACTACCGCAGATCAATTGCACTCCGTCGATCATATTGTCAATGTGACCATGCCATGAGCAAATTTAGAAATAAAATTGACACAAAATCCTTAGGATTGGAATTAGGTGTGGATTTTATCCGCTTCTTAACGGGTAAAGAGCATTTACATTATGGCCTCTGGGAAAACAATTTAGAGGTGTGTGCACGTAATTTAATCTGGGCTCAAGAAGCCTATACCCATAAACTTTTTTCACTCCTTCCTAACGGTGATTCACTTAAAATACTTGATATCGGAGGCGGTGCCGGAGAAACTGCAAAGCAACTATTAAGTTTAGGTCATTCAGTGAGCATCGTTGTTCCTAGTCCGTCACTCGCTGAGCGTTGTGCCAAGATTGACCACCCACTCCTGAAAATTCACCAAACAACTTTTGAGGATTTAGATACCACCGAAAAATTTGATGTTTGTCTATTTTCTGAAAGTTTTCAATATGTGCCGTTAGAGATTTCATTAAACCAAGCCAAAACCTTATTATCTGAAAAGGGGTGCATAATTGTTGCTGATTGTTTTCGTACCGCAGAAATTCTGCAACATAACCATGAGCACAGACCGGTCGGGGGTGGGCATCCTATCGGGTGTTTTCGTGATGAAATTATTCAACAAAATCTTCACGTTGTGTTTGAAGAAGACATTACCGAACTCGTTGCTCCATCAGTAGAACTTGAGCAGATGTTTTATACCTTTGTTGGTCACTCACTTAACCGAATTGATCAAGACATTCAGAAAAGCTTTCCGCAAGTTAGAAAAACGATTATGTTTGTGATTCGTAATTTCATTAATGAGCAAAGTCGATCTAAGATGGTCAACCGTTTACATAAGCAAGACCGGAACGTGCAAGAGTTTTGCAAATACAACCAGTACCTAATGATGGTTCTCAAGGTCAAATAAAGCCCTTGTGTAACTACCTATTTTTGTCTACAAAATAATCCTTTGCCATCTATTGCTACGATGCAAATCAATCAAAAAATCAATCAAATCAGAGCTTCGGGTACGGCCGTAATCGCGCAGCGAACTAAAGAACTGATCGCACACGGCCAAGATATTATTGACTTGTCCGAGGGCCAGCCTTATTACAACACTCCTCACGATGTGATTCAAGCAGCGGCTGATGCAGCATTTGCTGGGCATACGACATACACTCCTATTCCAGGAATTCCTGAACTTCGAGACGCTATAGCCAGCAAAATTAATTCGCAGAATAATACCTGTTACAGTACCGATAACATTGTCGTTGGCTGTGGGGGAAAACAATTAGTCTATAATGCTATGATGGTCTCCTTGGAACCCTTTGATGAAGTAATCATTCCTGCACCCTATTGGGTGAGTTATCCAGAGATCGTCAAACTCGCTGGTGGAATTCCCATTATTATTAAATGTTCCGTAGCAAATGATTTTAAGATCACTCCCAAACAACTAGAAGAGGCGATCACTCCAAACACCCGCTGGCTGGTTATCAATTCACCAGCCAACCCGACTGGCTCAGTTTATTCTTACCAAGACCTGCAGCAATTCGCTGAGATTTTAAGAAATCACCCTCATGTGTGTATACTCAGCGATGACATCTATGAGGCCATCGTATTTGATCATCATAAATTTTGGAATTTAACGACTGTTGCTCCTGATTTATCATCCCGAGTTTTGACAATAAGCGGCGTGTCAAAATCATACGCCATGACAGGTTGGCGTATTGGGTATTGTGCTGGGGAAATAGATTTCATTACGGCGATGATTCGATTGCAGGGGCAATCAACTACTAGCCCACCGACGCCAAGCCAATATGCAGCACTAAAGGCCATTACAGGACCTCAGAATATCCTGCAAAAGTGGCAAACTGAGTACCAGAAATCACGCGATTTATTCATTACCTTGCTACGTGACAATANCGGACTGGACATTCATTCACCTNGCGGTGCATTCTATTTGTTTATTGGCTGCAGTCGCTATATTGGTCACAACTCCTATAATGGTAAGTGTATCAAAACCGATCATGATTTTTGTAATTTCCTACTTGAGGAGGCTCTTGTGAGTTGTATTCCCGGAAGTGAATTTGGCTCTGAAGGATATTTTCGATTATGCTTTTCCAAACCTCAATCAACATTGCGAAAAGCCGCGAAAAGGATCAATGATGCCTTAAGCGGTTTATCAACTGATGCCCCTTAAATTGGAACAATAGAAGTCAGCAGAATTGGAACTTAATCCGTTCTAATTTAAAGTTGACCGTTCGCCAAGGATAACTCGGTATACCTTGTAGGTTTCAATCACGCGCATAACATAGTTACGCGTTTCTTCATAGGGGAGGTGTTCAATCCAGTCAATTTCATTGACATTTGGACTTCTTGGGTCCCCTAGTTTACCGAGCCAACCAGCAACTCGACCTGGTCCTGCATTGTATGAAGCAAATGCTAGCGGCAGGGAATTATCAAACTCATCTAAGAGACCCTGAAGATAAGCGGTACCAATGCGTAAGTTATGCTCACGTCAAGCAAGATGTTTTTTGTGGACCAGTTAATACCGTATTCCGCGGCGATAGGTTTGCCCGTACTGGGTAAAACCTGCATTAATCCCATCGCACCTTTTGAACTCACTGCATTGGGTCGAAACTCAGATTCCTGACGAATGATAGACGTTGCCATAGCCGGAGATACGCTATACNTTGAGTTAGACTCGGAGGTCANAGGGTAGAGGAATTCAACGACCAAATCACCTTGCACTGCTCCCTGTTTAGCGACTTTCAAAGCACTGAATTCTGACCCGGCAATCCGCGCGAGGGCCACAATCCCCGCACGGTCCACATATTCTGCCTTATGCGAAAGAAACCAAGCGCCAAAGCTCGGAATGCCACTGTCATCAAGAATCAAACTCGCCCTGACAATTTTATCGTTTCTCAAGGCATTAATCTTTGCTTGATTAACTGGTTCTTTACGGGTGATTAAATTGCTTAACGGGGCGTTTATTTTTTGTGCTGCGAGCTGACCATAAAATGATGTTTGATACTTTGACCCATGGCGATAGGCAATNATTGCATCTTGCAAATTACCAAGTCTCTCGTGGGTTAATCCCAGCCAATATCCAGCTTTGCCTTGACGAATAATGGAGTATGAAGCATTCTGGGTGGTTGGTTCATTAACTTCAAGATAGTAGTTATAAAAATGGCTCAGAGCTTTATTNGGCTCGTTAAGTTTTCGGAGCGCGATAAAACCTGCCAACCACTCCAACTCAAGATAATTATTTCTTTGTGTTTTTACCCAACTTCCCTGGTCAGCATCTGAGAGCCACTTCAGTGGTTGCAAAACCCCATTTTTTGTGAGGTTATGTCCTGCGGCTAATTGATACGCTTCCACATATCTCTTATCTCGCGTCAATGAATGTGCAAGTCTGACACGTCGATTTGACCAAAAGGCTGGTTTTTCAAGTTCTCTTCCGACTTCACTCTTTTCTAAGAACAAGTCTATTCCTCGTTCAATGGCCTCATTGTTAAAGCGCCAAATCACTCGATCAAAGTTTAAGCCGCTCGAATCTTTCAGGCTTTGGGGTACTGACCGAATTAGGGAGTCAACTCTCTGACCATCGGACTTCAAGGCCACACGAGCATCAAAAAGGGCTTTGTATTGATTAGATAAATAGGGGCGTAACATTTTGGCTTGGTCAAGCCGGTCCAACCAAATTAAATTGTCCATTCGAACAGTGATGAGAGCTTTCGTACTTTGGGGAAACTCGCTCATCACCTGAGCAAAAGCGTCTTGANTGAAGGGTAGGGATAAGAACGCATTGCGAATGGTCCGTTCTGCTTCTTTAGTTTTGCCCACTTTTTTCAACGCTCTTGCATAGTGTAAAGCTCCCATGCCCGTTTGAGGATAATAGGATTCAAAATATTCAATGACTTGGTAGGGATTTTCTTGCCCGGTCAAAGCACTTTCACCTGTTTTTCGTAAGATTTTTAAGCCGGGCCAAACATCTGTTTGCTTAACAAATTGCCAATATGCTTCCCATTGATTAACGCCAGAACGAAGTTCAAGCCAATGAATGATTTCGGCGGCTACAGGGTCACGAACTCCCTTGGCCAATTGATAAGCTTTGTCCCAATCTTCAGCAGTTGCAGCTCTGAATGCTTGCTTAAAGTCTTGTGCTTCTTGTGGTGAAATGTAGGCAAGTAGGTTAGACGTCCCCGCGACCAAAAATGCAACAATTAGTAGGGTAGCGCAAAGAATTCTTGGCATGATTATGATTTTTGATTGTATACTGCTCATCAATTTTATTTTATAGGTAAATGTCATACATTTAAATTAATTAAAGTGATACATTCATTATTATAAAATAAATTGGAGATTGCGATGTTTCGTGGTTCTATTCCAGCCTTAATTACGCCCTTCAAAAATGAAGCGATTGACTGGAAGACTTTACAAGATCTCGTTAAGTGGCATATTGAAGAGGGTTCCAGCGGTCTTGTCCCGGTTGGGACTACTGGGGAAAGCCCGACTCTTTCTCATTCCGAACATGAACGCGTGGTCAAAGCGGTTGTTGAATACTCACAAGGTCAAATTCCTGTGATTGCTGGTGCCGGATCTAACTCAACCGCGGAAGCTGTTGAACTTGTCCAATCAGCTGAAGAATCGAATGCTGATGCGGCACTAGTTGTTACGCCGTATTACAACAAACCGACTCACGTTGGACTTTATGAACACTTTAAAACCCTCCATGACAACAGCAATATACCCATAATTATTTACAATATACCAGGGCGCTCAGTCATTGATATGACTCCAGAAACCATGGGAGCGCTTGCCAAGCTCCCACGAATTATTGGGGTTAAAGATGCAACAGGAGATGTAGTCAGAGTTTCACAGCAACGTCAAACATGTGGTAAAGACTTTATTCAATTATCGGGAGAGGATGCTTCAGCTTTAGGATTTAATGCACATGGAGGGCAAGGTTGTATTTCGGTAACAGCTAATGTTGCCCCCAAGCTTTGCCACCAGTTTCAAGAAGCAACATTAGAATATGATTATCCTAAAGCCCTTGTACTTCAGGATCAGCTATTACCATTACACAAAGCCATCTTCATTGAACCTGGACTTGCTGGTGCCAAGTTTGGTTTATCGGTTTTGGGTAAGTGTAACGAAGATGTCCGTTTGCCTTTGGTTAAACTTTCTCAGAGTACCAAAGATAAAATCATTGCAGCAATGAAAATTGCTGAACTAATTGACTGATCAATTGGATAATGGCGTTTGAATCACTAAAAAGGCTTGATTGACCTCATCCTCATCCTCACATTAAGTTTATAACAGTTTAAACCTTTGGGTTTGATGAGGTAGTTACCTCAATGAATCAACAGTATTCTAAGGCGAGTTAGAAAGAGTCGCTCTCTCCACAATGACCAAAACACCAGAACAAAAGAACTATAAAGTTGTCGCGGTTAACCGCAAAGCACGCTTTAATTTCTATATTGAAAGCGAGCTTGAGTGTGGCATTATCTTGTGCGGTACTGAAGTCAAATCATTACGGGAAGCACAGGGTAATATAGCAGAAAGCTATGCATCAGTTGAAAATAGTGAACTGTGGTTAATCAATTGTTCTATTGCACCTTACAGTAGGTCTGGATACTCGCTTCATGAGGAACGTCGCAAACGAAAGTTACTTGTATCCAAGCGAGAACTTGGAAAGCTATGGTCCCAAACAAGAAGAGAAGGAAAAACTCTTGTTCCCCTTGTGATGTACTTTAACCATAAGGGACAGGTCAAAATCAAAATTGGGGTTGCCAAGGGCAAAAAGTTGGTTGACAAACGACAGGTTCAACAAAAAAGGGACTGGAACCGGCAACAAAATAGACTCTTAAAGAGAGGATAGGAGATTCCGATATATGTTATCCGACCCATTGTAATAGAGGAAGGGCAAGGCGAACCCTTCAGCTTGTTTTCATATTAATTGACGTCATCATCTACCATGCGTTGAAATAGTCGGTTAAGCGACCAGTATTGGGCGGGTATCAACAAACTTAATCACCGGATTGCACCTCCCCAGAATATCAGGCATTCTGCACAATTGAATATCCAGTTTCGGCAATTCCGGTCGGAATCCGCCCTTCCTACATTGCCGGTAATCAAGCCCTGATAATCAACCTGTCAAGTTGATACCGCTCAATACTGGAATAGGAAACCAATATTGTCCATAGCGGTGGGCATAACCTTTAAGCCAACTTTGAGAGAAGAGGCGGCCACTCGGAAGATATTAAAAGATTATCTTGTCAATCAGAATCTTTTATTATGGAAGGTGACCACCGAAAAAGTTATATCTTGTCCAGAGGACAATTTTGCCTTGAAGGGAATTGATTTTTTGACTACCATTACGTTCTTCCGTTGAGGGAGTAATTTGTTGTGATTAAATCACGGGAATGCTGTTTTCACAGGGAATCTAACAATTTTTTAATTTATTTTTTATTGGTCATGGCAATATTAGTATTAACGAGAGTATACGAGATTAGATCCACGCAAATACCAAAAACCAATTGTGACCGAATCTCTTGCTCATTGCAATTCAATTCCAATGATTTTAATGTCATTATTGATTTAAACTCAGGGGAAACAAATTCATTGATTAGGATTAGTAAATTCGTTTCCTAACTGAGGCTAAGGAATTCTCAATTCATTCACGATGTTGAAAAACGATGACAATAAATAATCCACAAACTCTTGTATCTACAGAATGGTTAAATCATCATCTCAATGATTTAGATTTGCGGATAGTTGATGCTTCATGGTATCTGCCATCAGCAAACCGTGATCCCTATAGTGATTACCTCCAGGCCCATATTCCAGGAGCCGTGTTTTTTGATATTGATGAAATCTCCGACCAATCATCTTCACTTCCCCACATGGTTCCACCCGTTGAACTGTTCGCCTCAAAGGTCAGCCAACTCGGGCTTGGGGATGGTCACGAAATTGTAGTCTATGATACATCGGGCGTTTTCTCGGCCGCACGGGTTTGGTGGCTATTCAAACTCATGGGGCACAATGAGGTTTCAGTCCTTGATGGAGGTTACCCCAAATGGCTTGCCGAAGGCCGAGTAGTTACAGACACTCTACCACACTTAAGCAAACGCCATTTCACGGTTCGCAAACAATCCCATCTAGTCAAATCATACGAAGAGGTTGCAAAGGCCTCAGAAGAATGTACGTCAGTCATTATTGATGCCCGATCAAGTTTAAGATTTAGAGGGTTGGAGGAGGAACCTCGAAAAGGGCTTCGGTCTGGCAACATTCCAAATTCAAAAAATTTGCCATTTCAGGATTTACTCACCAACGACGGGACATTTAAAGAAGTACCTGAACTCAAAAATACTTTTGCTGAGGCTGGTATTGATTTGGCACATCCCGTAATTACTACTTGTGGGTCGGGCGTCACTGCCGCAGTTCTAAGTTTGGCCTTGACCTTAATGGGGCACGATAACCACTCTTTGTATGATGGTTCTTGGGCTGAATGGGGTTCAAAATAATTGATAGCCATAGCGTGTTCAACTTGTGCAAGTTTATCGACAACCTAACTTAAGGAAACAATGATGTTTGACTCCCTATCACCACAACCGCCTGATAAAATCATTCAGTTGATCCAGCTATTTCGTGACGANCCGCGTGAACAGAAAATAGATCTTGGCGTTGGCGTATACCGTGATGCGAGTGGTACGACGCCGATAATGAAGGCGGTTAAACAAGCTGAAAAAATCCTTTTAGAACAGGAAATAACCAAGACTTATACCGCCCTCGCTGGTGCTCCCGAATANCATGAAGCAATGATTGGGTTAGTACTCGGAGACTCGGTGCCTATTGACCGCATTGCGGCTGCTCATACAACTGGTGGTTCCGGAGCCGTCAGGATGGCTTTCGAAATTGCTCGACTTTCAAATCCAACGAGTACGGTATGGATTCCTAAACCGAGTTGGCCGAGCCACCAATCAATTTTAAACTTTATTGGAATGCGCTCTGATGGATACAGCTATTTTGACTTTGAATCGAAAGTGACTGACTTTGATCAGATGATGGGCGATTTGCAAAAGGCGGTGCGTGGTGATTCAATCGTCTTGCACGGGTGTTGTCACAACCCTACAGGTGCTGACTTAAACTTTCAGCAATGGCAAGAGTTAGTTGAATTCATTATCAGCAAAGGATTAAATCCAATTATTGATCTTGCTTATCAAGGTTTTGGTGATGGCCTTGAGGAGGACGTCAGAGCTACACGTATGGTAGCCACAAAATGCCCAGAAACTTTGATTGCAGCAAGCTGTTCAAAAAATTTTGGTATCTACCGTGAGCGAACTGGGATATTGATAGCGTCGACACAGGATACAGCCACCCAAACCAAAATGCAAGGTATCTTAGCACATTTGAATCGCCAGAGTATTTCATTCCCGCCTGATCATGGTGCTCGCATTGTTTCAACGATTCTGACAGATTCCGAACTCACCCAAATCTGGCGTGATGAACTCACCCATATCCGGCACAATCTCATTGCCATTCGGTCATCATTATCATCCGAATTGCAAAAAGTGACGGGTTCCGATCGATTTGGCTTTCTCCAATCCCATAAAGGAATGTTTTCACTATTGGGATGTGATTCAGAGCACGTACTCAGAATGCGTGATGAACATGGTGTTTATCTCGTCGGGGATGGGCGAATAAATGTTGCTGGTTTATCCCAAGAGTCAATCCCTTACATGGCNCANGCAATGGTGGCATCGGGGATGTGATATCCATTTACACCCAATAAACTTTCTTCTTTCCCATCCAAAATACTTTTTCTAATTTAAATTACTCCGTTCCAATGAAATCAATAGCTTCAAAAAAACCATTAATTATTGGTGTTTTGGCAATGGCGGTTATCGTCATTACTTCCAATATTTTAGTTCAGTTCTTCATAAATGATTGGCTTACATGGGGAGCTTTTATTTATCCGATTGCATTTTTGATTACTGATTTGATGAACCGCTTTTATGGGCCGANAACAGCACGAAAAGTTATTATTGTAGGATTTTCCGTTGGCGTGGTTTGTTCGCTGATCGGTTCTCAAATTTATNATGCAAATGGGCCGTATGTTACCCTTCGGATAGCTCTTGGATCAGGAGCAGCATTTTTAATTTCTCAGCTTATTGATGTAAAAATATTTGACCTATTACGACGTTCAATTTGGTGGAAAGCACCACTTATATCTTCTATGGTTGGAGCATCAATTGATACGTTCGCTTTTTTCTCAATTGCTTTTTCAAGTCAACTCGCTTTTCTTGAGCCCGCGGCTGATGTANCATGGGCCAACACAACGAGGATGTTATTTGATATTGGCCCTGAATTTCCCTATTGGGTAAGCATGGCGATTGCCGACAATGCGGTAAAGCAAGGAACAGCTCTGCTAATGTTATTCCCATTTAGAGCCTTATCCTTGCGGTTTAAGGCTTATAATCAAACCCCGCTCAACTCTCCGGCTCCCTAAAACCCACGCACTATCTAATCACGGCAATGGATTGCCTCAGATACGAAATACCTAAGTTGGATTTAGAACTCGTAAGGACGATCTCAGGGAGTGCCACAGGATATTTATTAATCACTTTATTAGCCATGCTTAAAAGCTCTTGGTGTTGAGTCACTTTGATTTTATCTGCTTTGGTGAATACTAACTGGAATGAAACTGCACTGGTGTTGAGCAACTCAAAGGTTTCGTGATCTATTTGCTTTGGGCCATGACGGGAGTCAACCAGTGCAAAAACTCGTCGCAGTGTGGCTCGACCGCGTAGATAATCAAATAAGAATCTTTGCCTGTTGACTTTAATTTTTGGTGGCATTCTTGCATAGCCATACCCCGGTAAATCAACTAGATAGTGGCTATCCGATAAAGAATAATAGTTGATCTCCTGCGTTCGACCAGGAGTGTTAGATGTTCGCGCGAGGTTCTTTCGTTGAGTCAGTGCATTTATCAATGAGGATTTACCAACATTTGACCGCCCACAAAAGGATATTTCAACACGATTTTGCTCAGGTAAATCTTCTGCTTGAACAACACCTTTTAAGAAATTGATTTGCCGAGAGAATAAAAGGCGCCCATCTTCAAGTTCAGTATCACTGAGGAGCGGATTAAATTTGATTTTCAAATCAGCCAATCAAATATCCCCAAAAGGCTTCAGGCAGAGCAAAAATTTCTCATTTGTAAGCCAACGGCCATTACTTCTTCTTTTTGGGAGTGTCCTTTTTGGGTTCGCTTTGTTTTGGTGTCATGGCTGACTTTCTCATTTTCTTGAATCCTGCCACTATGTTCCCCAATATATCAGGTTTTACTCCCTGGCTTCGCATAATGAGATATTGTTGCAGGAATGTAATTAAGTTGTTGGCAATCCAGTAGAGGATTAAACCACTTGCAAATTGACCGAGCATAAACATAAAAACCCATGGCAACCAAGCAAAAACCATTGCCTGAGTAGGGTCAGTTGGTGCCGGATTAAGCTTTTGCTGCAACCACATTGATACACCAAGCATGATCGGGAGTACTCCCAAGGAAATAATTGCCAACAAACTGCCGGCCGCAGGTGCNCCCCAAGGTAATGCCCCGAAGAGATTCAATATTGATGTGGGGTCAGGAGCTGATAAGTCTCGAAGCCATAAAATGAAAGGGGCATGACGCAGCTCAATTGTAACAAAGATAACCTTGTATAGAGAGAAAAATATAGGAATTTGAGGCAGTATAGGTAGGCAACCTGCAGCAGGATTAATCTTCTTGGTGCGATACATCTCCATCATTTCTTGTTGCATACGTTTGCGGTCATCGCCCACCCGCTCTTTGATTTTCTCCATCTCAGGCTGCAATTCTTTCATGCGAGCCATGGATACATAGGATTTATAGGCAAGTGGAAAAAGGAAAGCTTTTATTACAACTGTAAGACAGATAATTGACCATCCCATATTGCCGACATATCCATTAATCCAATACAGCAATTGAAAAATGGGCTTGGTTAGGAAGAAAAACCATCCCCAGTCAATGGAATCAACAAAGCGGTCAATGCTCAGATTATTTTGATAATTTTTGATTTTGGTCCATTCCTTAGCTCCAGCAAACAGATATGTTTTAACCGCGACAGTTGAATTTGGAAAAACGTCTATGGTTGGATGCCGTGACTCGACTTGATAAATGTCTGAACCAGCAGAGTATTTGGCAACAGAGGTGAATTGAGTGCCGGGCTGTGGAATAAGTGTTGACATCCAATACTTATCTGTAAAGCCAATCCAACCATTTTGTTGGACTTCAACTTTCCGGATATTCCCACGTTCTTGGGGGTCGTAGGTGAGCCCCGTGACATCATTATAACCTCGTTCAGTTAGATTCCCGTCCGAAACTCCAACGACACCTTCATGCAATATAAAGAATCTCTGCAAATTTTGGGGCTTGCCGTGGCGGGCAACAATACCATAAGGTGCCATCCTAATGGGGTTGCTGGTGGAGTTAGTTACACTTTGTGTAATGGTAAAAAGATAATTTTCATCAACCTCAATGGTGCGCCTGAATGTTTGCCCATTGCCATTGTCCCATACNAGGGTAACTGAACTATCCGGGNTTATTTCTTGACCACTTTCCAAGCTCCAATTTGTTGAGGACCCTGGTACATCTCCAAAGCCTAGATTACCAGCTGGAGCCCAACCAAATAGGGCATAATATGCTTCGGCCACACCTGGTGGAGTGAACATTCTGACAATATCAGACCCTTCATTAAGGGTTTGATTATATCGTTTCAACGAAATATCATCGATACGTCCACCATTTAGGCTGATTGAGCCAGTAAGGTCGTCAGTCTCAACCCTGACACGGTTGCCCTCTTCAAGGACATCATCAACACTAACTAATCCCAAAGGTATATTTGAAATATCAGTCCCTAGACCTTGAGTTGCTGGAGGAACTGCAGCAATTTCTTCGTTAACAGGAGCCCCAGCTTGTTCCTGTTGTACGGCAAGTTGTGTCGGTTCTGGCGGGGTAAATAGCAAATACCAAATCAGAATAACTGCAAAGCTGATGACGACAGCTAACAGCATATTTTTGAGTTGATCATTATCCATTGATTAAACCTTATTGTCTCGGATTGGATTGCCCGAATTATTAAAACACGATCTTGATAGGCAGACCCAATCGCATCATCGCTTCAGTGAAATAAGAAATAGTGGACGCATGGAACAATATAACAAATGGCAAATAGTATTTTAATCTGGAACTTCATCGACTCCACTCGAACCCCAAGGATGGCATCGACCAAGTCGCCGTATAGTCAGCCAAGTTCCTTTAATAGCCCCGTGTTTGCGAAGGGCTTCTAGTGCATATGCAGAACAAGTCGGGTGAAAGCGGCAATGCATTCCAACGAACGGACTCCCTACGATTCGATAGAGACGTATGGGAAGAGAAATAATGAAGGCTAATGGTGACATAANCTACTCAGTGGAGTGGATTTTCTGAAGTGCCCATTTTAGGTCGTTAGTCATGGCTTTATAATTGCGTGTTACAGTCTTGTCTTTGAAACCAATCAGAACATAATCCCAGTGTGGTCGGCCATAAAGTGGTAGATTAATAGTTGCTAAATGCTTCAACCTGCGTTTTGCTCGATTACGAATGACTGCTCCNCCTAGTTTTTTNGAACACGTTATGCCAACGCGAATATACTCACTCGACTCCTCACCGCGGTAGAGTGATTGCAATAAAAATGCTGGGGTGCGAACAGACTTGGTTCTTGATAACGCGAGAAAATCAGCTCTTTTTTTGAGTGTCTTGATTTTGTAAGGCTGACTAATCGCTGGTTTAAGCGAAATAATAACAACGCATCCCTTTTTAGCGATTATCTTTCATTAGCTAGGCGGTGAGAACTTTTCGTCCTTTAGCCCGGCGGCGATTGATAATTGTTCTTCCTGCTTTAGTTGCCATGCGGGCACGAAATCCATGCCGTCTTTTGCGGACAAGATTGCTGGGCTGAAAAGTTCTCTTCATGACTTCCTCATTCCACTGTTAATTTTCTTTTTGCGAAATTTTGATTTAGCACTCCATAGCCATTATTCAAGTACGAAAAAAGTAATCTTTACCCCAATTCGAGATTTGAATTTCATTTCAGACGTGATATGTTTATGTAATCTCAGCAGAATTTTTCTGCACGTTAGTTGGTATGACGGTATTGAAATTGGAAGAAATCGCTTACCATTATTAACAATGAAATTCACCGTTGATAGAAATAACACAGTGATGATTATTGTTTCCCCAGTATTTTGTGAGGTATACGCGTGAAAAACTCATCAGATGGTTCACTCAGTATCAAAAAATTGATTCCTATTGGGATTATCATAATAGTTGCCTTATTGGGTTTTGTATTTCTCCGAAACTATCTCTCTTTTGAAGTTCTCAGTGAAAATCGGGAGGCTTTGATTCAGTTTAAAGACAATAACTATGTACTTACGTCGTTAGTGTTCATTGGAATATACATTATTATTGTATCGTTTTCGCTTCCAGGTGCTGCACTTGCATCGCTGACCGGAGGATTCCTATTCAGCTTGTTCCCCGGAACTCTTTTTAACGTCCTTTCCGCAACAATTGGTGCGACTGTAATTTTTCTGGCTGCGCGGTTCGGATTAGGTGAATACCTATCCAAGAAAATTGACGCAGGCTCTGGAACCGTTCAAAAATTACGCGATGGCCTTCGAGAAAATGAGATTAGTGTTCTCTTTTTGCTCAGGTTAGTCCCCGCAGTTCCATTCTTTGTTGCCAATCTAATTCCTGCATTGGTTGGTGTCAAACTTAGAAACTTTGTCCTCACAACTTTTTTTGGCATTATCCCAGGTGCTTTGGTTTATACTTGGGTTGGAGTTGGATTAGGTGAAATTTTTGCTCGGGGCGAAGCTCCCGACCTCAGTATTATCTTTGAATGGTATATTCTTGGCCCGATATTAGGTTTATGTGCTCTGGCAGCAATTCCTATCTTTGTCAATATTCTGCGAAAAAAACAGTGACATTCAAAAAGATTATTTTCAGGCATTATGTTGTTAAGGGCATTAATATTTTTCCGAATTAGAAAATAATTCTTGGTTTTTCTTCACCGTAATCTTTTTTATTGTAATTCGCTTGAGCCAAACAATAATCGAGTCCTTATTGAAGAAAACCGATAAATAGTGTCTCTAGCAGAATTCTATTCGCTAGAATTTAAAAATTAGCAAGAGTGACTGCCCCTTGTATATATAAAAAAAGATTAACCATTTGTTTGGTTCAAGCGACAAGAAAAGTATAAAGTCAGGATTAGAAATCTAGGAACCGCGGCACATTGTTAAGAAAGAGGATCCCTTTTATCTTTCTCTAGTTTTTGACATTGATCTCAACCCTCAAGGTTAAATGTTGTGCATCCCCTAACCACTTAGTGTATATTCAAAATAAAAGGAGTGAGATATGCCCGATGAATTCAAAGCCGAAGAACTAGACCAATTCATAAATTCTGGAGACCGGGTTATCAATCCCTTTTTCGNTGGCCGGGAAGTGTACCAAAAGAAAATTGATAAATTGAATCAAACGATTNTNCAACGTCACNAAGAAAACGTCAGTGGAGTTGCCAATGGAATGACGCAAGTCATCTGCGGAGCACCTGGGATTGGTAAATCCTCACTATTAGAAAAAATCAGGCAAAACTGCATTGACCAGCTGAACAA
>JGI24796J26693_1000609_pt1 | contig 23739 bp, 32 predicted proteins | sample PinacodermFT_FD_26693 | JGI IMG/M metagenome (IMG submission 26693)
AAGCCTGGCCCTGGATTTATGAAGCAATTTAAAACTGTGCTGGGAACCATTTCTGGCACTGAATTGCGGAATGCTGTGGAGGCCAGACGGATTATAAGGGAAGTCGATGCCATGAACATCCCTGCCGATGCCAAGGCCAAGCGAGTGTTCGAGGTATCCAAAAATCCAGAGGCAACGAAAGAAGCGGTTGCCCACTTTAATAGACAGTCCACGGCCACGTTAAAGTTTGAAAAAGAGGAATCCGATAGAATAGTAAACACTGCGGCCGACACTGCATACACGGCGGCACTGGAAGGGAAGGCCCTACGGATTGATGAGGTTGTGCCCAAGAGTGTCCTTGATAGTCTATCCATGAGTGACTACAAGAAACTCTCTAGTGCCCTAGACACCCAGCAAACAGGCAACACAAAAATGGATGCGTACTTTGAAAGGCAAAGGGCCAATGTCTCAAAGAACCTGGATATGTACGCAACACTGCTTAAAACTGAACACGGTAGAAAGCTGCTCTATGGCAAGATGGGTGGCCCCAACCTAAAGAAATTCTCGGCAGAACTTAAAGAGGCAAAGAAGGCACGCAAGGCAAAGAAGGCCATGGGGCTTACCTATACAGATTCCCAGGTAGACAGAAGAGTCAAGAGGGCACTGCTTGCGAAAATGCCTGCTGGTGCGGAGATGACAGAGGACAGGCTTGAGAAAATGGCGTCAGGATATCTGCTCAAGGTTCAGGACTTCTATAACAAATGGGCAGAAGATAACGAAGGGAGTAAGCCACCGAGAAGGGTTATTGATGCGTATGTCGACACTGTTATCATTCCAGGCGAGATCAAATACGAACAAGACAAAGAGGCCAGAGGATTCACCAATAGAGCAACCCATGTCCTTAAAGAGCTTGGACATATGTTCGGCCTCTCTGACGACCCTGGGGATATTCCGGCAGACCCAGTAGACCCTGCAACACAGAGAGCACCGAGGACTGATCCAAGGGTTGCTCCTGCTGCGCCTGTGACGCAACAACAACAAGCTGCCCCTGCTGGCCCTAACGCTGTAGAGAGGGCGGCAATGAAAAAACAAATGCAAAAGTACGGCATCAAGGTGTCAAATGTCATGGCCGCAGACGGTGAGATTCTGGCCAGCGAAGCAAATGCTTTATTGGCCGCAGTCAGGTCAGGCAATCAGCAGGCCATCAACAAGGCACTGCGAGAACTTAAAGCTAAATATGGCCGTAGATAATGAACCCCAAATTCCCCTACCACCGTACTCCGATGATGGAGTGCCATTCGAGGGAGAGACTCCCTCCCTCCTAGGGGAAGTCTCGCTACCCTCGGATGAATTAAGGAGCGTCTTCGCAGAGAGCACTCCCGACATGCAGTTAATTGCAGAGGTAGACGAAGACGAAACCTATTCAGAGGCAGACCTAGAATCCCTGCGCCAACAAAAGAAAGTTGACCAGATGTTTCCCGAATGGGTTGCTGCCGACTATGACGAGCTAGGCGAAGGTGCCCAAAGGGCCATAGCTTCAAACGCCATGCAATTCAGAGGTGGCGACACAGAGAACATTGTAAACAGCATTAAGGCCATCAAAAAGCTGGGCACTGACACGTCCAATATTTTAAATGAGGTGTTTAAAGGAATTACAGACGCACCCAGCACAGCAGTGGAGACATTCCAGACCACACAAGAAGGCCATGAACTGGGTACACGATCTAAGGATTTAGTAGACAGGTTAAACAAAGGCGAAATCAGTCAGGAAGAGTTCGAGATCGACAGGCAAGAAATAGCCCTGGACACACAGGATAATCAAAAAAGGCTCAAAGAAATCCAAGACATAATGAAAGAGCAGGGCTATGCCGCAGAGGCCATTAACAGTGCTGCGGCCATTGCCCCATCAATGTACGAAGTACTGAAAAACTCCCTGCTTGCCAGAGGTGGAACGGCCATTGGGGCAAGAGTCGTTGGCACAATCCTGGGAACTGCTGCGACAGGCGGAGTTGGTGCGGCCATTGCATGGGCCCCTACAATCGCTGGTGCTACGGCAGGGTTCAGGGCAGGGCAAGCGTTAGAGGCCGGAGGAATTGCCCATGAACTGTTATTGGCGAAAGACGTAGACGGCAACCCTGTACCAGCAGAAGACATAGCATTCTTTGCCAACGTCGGGGGAGCGATTTCTGGTTCATTAGAGTTTGCCGGAGCACTAGGGGGCGCAGCAGGAGCAGGAGTGAAGAAGCTGGTCGTAGGAAATGCTGTTAAGAAAAGCATATCCAAGATTGCCACAAGCCCAACACTGAGAAGGCGATTGCTCAACTCAATTGGCGCAGTCTCATTCGGAACAGTGGGGGAAATAGGCACTGAGCATGTGCAAAATATCGTCAATGCCGTTGCGAGTACTATGGCCAAAGACCGTAAGGCAGACCTGGCAGAAACTATCGTTGCCGAGTTTGAAAGGCAAAAACCAACCCTCCCAACAACTGCAAGACAGGTTGGCCCTGGGATGGCACTACTACAGGTCGTAGGTCGCACACTGGTCGGTTCGGCTACTAAACTGAGAAACAAGAGAGCGGTCGAAAGGGCCATAGTTAAAGACATCCCAACAAAAATAGAAGAGGCAGAGGAATCACGAGATACCATGGAAACCGCAGTGCTCGCGGCCCAACAATCACCATTGCTGCAAACCGCACCTGAAAAACTAGAGGAAATACTAGGTTCAGAAGCGGGCGATGTGTACTTGCCAATCAAAGAGATCAAGGAACACTTCGAGGCAAAGGAACAAGACCCAGAGGAAGAGGTCGGAAAACTCTTTGGAGCAAAGGCAAAGTCTGACTACAAGTCAGCTTTGGACATAGGTGGGGATATTAAAGTTTCTGCCAGTGCGCTGGTCGTGGAAGCGGCCATAACTAAAGATACAGAATTGCAACAATTCATGCTCGACAACTTTAGAAAGAAGCCGAGCGATATGTCTGCGAAGGAAGCGTCAACGGTATTTAATTCTGAGACTGCCCAAGATGCCACCGCCAGGAAGGACGCACCAACGATCAGGGAAGCGCAAAGGAAGAAAGTCCGTGAGCGGATAACCAAAGACCTGGAAAAGGTGTTCACCGAAGGGGTAGGGGAATATAACTACACAGTCATATCAGACACCGCAGAGATAATGACCGAGATGCAGGCCTCCATGGCGGAGATGACTGGGTTGAGCATCGAAGAAGTTGACAAGAGACTTGCCCCTTTCCTTACATACAGAACAGAGAAAGAATACAAAAAGGTATATCCAGGGAGCCCTGTACCTTTAGGGTTTTATTCACCGCCCATGAGTGAGGCAGAAAGGGGTGGCGAAATCGCCATCGTAGAAACCCCTAGCGGAGCGAGGACGACAGGGAGGGGCGAGAAGGCCGTCCCCGACGTTAAGGCCATAGGGAATACCTACCTGCACGAGATGGGGCACTATGTGCTAACCTTTCTTCATTCTATTTATACCCACCCCGACGCTAATGAAGAATTTTTAGGCCATGCGAAAGACATTCTCGAATGGGCGACTGCGGACAATTTGAACGATTTTATTAACGCAGACCATGACACAATCATAAATGTACTGACCCGGCCGGACGAGCAGGGGCTTAACGTACACGAAACATTTGCCGAAGCAATGGAGGCTTATTTCAGGGAGGGGAAGGCCCCTACAAAAAAACTCGAACCCGCATTTGGCAGGATGGCCCAAATCTTTATTAAAATGTTTGCCCATGCCGAAGATATTAGATTAGCAAACGGCATAAGGAGCTTTCACCCTCAAGACTTCATGGGGGTGGACGAGAGAGTCAGAACTGCCATGGATAAGCTGGTTGTAGATATGGCCGAGATAGACGCAGAACTCGAAGACCAAGACATATCCGAAACCCTTGCAAGGGCAGGCATTCAGGAAGATCGCATCAAAGAGATCGTCGCAGAGAGAGAGAATGCCATAGCGGAATATAAGACAAAAGTAATCCAAAAAGCATTGGCGAAGAAGCCCAAGAACTGGAAAGAAAGAGAAGATTTCGTAAAAAAAATGCGTGAGGATTATGTAGACGGTGCGTATGATCTGCTCGTAGGCGGAACAATGAGGCTAGAAGGGGGCATTACCCAGAGGTTCCCTGTCCTGATAAACCTGGACACTTCGTCAATAGACCAGTACGAAGAGGCCTTAAAAATGTTTCCCTCTTTTGGAACAGTTCCGGCACTTATCGCACACCTAAGAACTTACGAGGTCAGGAAGACAGAGCATATCAGGAAGGCGGCGGACAAGGAATTTGGGTCGGCCGTAGATGAAACAAAACTAATTACAGAAGTTTATACCCCTGCGCTGGAAAAAATGAGGCTCAAGTTGGCCCTGTGGGATTACGCAGTTATAAAAAACGAAGGTGAAAATATACCTACGCTGAACAGGATTGCCCAAACCGATGATTATAAAGATGCTATCAGAGAGGCAAGGAAATACGTCAGAGAGCGAACGATAGAGGATACCGATGCGGCCAAGGTGTTCAATGCTGCTGCTATACGATTCGAAAGGATGGCCAACCAGGCAACCAATAAGCAAGAAATCCTAGAGGCCAAACGCAACCAGGCATTCAATCGGGCGTTCTATATGGAGGCCAACAAGATCGTTGAGCTTGCCGATAAGACAGAAGATATTGCGAGGGGACTATTAACGCTAAAAGACAAGCTCAAAAAGCTCCCAGGCGAAACCAATGAGGTCGCTATCAGTGCGATAGATAACGCCATAGAGAGGGCCAGAGAATTAGGAGTTGATGTGGCCCAACAGGCGCAGGCCGTCGCAGAGGGCACAGGCCAAAAGATACTGCCGCAATACAAAGGTAAAGAAGTTGAGAACATCTACAACGAGCTGAGGCTGCTCTCTCGTCGGGTTTCTCTTGTTGTACACAACGACCCTGCCAAGGCACAGGAGGCGGCGGAAAAACTCGCATTCGACAACAAAGTAAAAGGCCTAGTCAAAGGCATCGGCGAAGTAAAGAAGGGCCGTAGAGGGCCAGGCCCAACCAGGGGTGCGTTCCGTGATGACTCAATCAAAGAGAAGATAACTAAAATCCGTCGCAGCAAACACAGGATGGCCATGGCGTTGACCAAGCCAGAGTTTATGATGTTGATGATGGACTTGGGCAAGTCCGCAGGGAAGTGGTGGAAGGCCATCTATAGACCATTGGACGTTGCCAGATCGGACTACCTAAGGGAAGGGGGCGTGATTAAAAAAGAGTTCAGTGCCCTTGTAAATAAATTTTACACCAAGAAAGACCTCGCAAATTTCGGGGTCAAAAATATCAGAGCAGGCAATAAAATGATTGGCCGAGATGAGGCCATTCCAGTGCTGCTAAACTTCGGAAACACAGAGAATAGAAACCGACTGCTCAACATGGGCATCAACGAACAGCAGGCCATGGAGATATTCTCCCAGCTCGACGAAAAGGATTTTGCCTACGCCGAGGCCGTATGGGAATACATAGATTCTTTCTGGGACAGAATCGTGGCCCTAGAAAAAGAAACCACCGGCAAGGCCCCTGTAAAAGTTGAGGCCGAGTCATTCAAGGTGGGCGACCGCACGCTCAGGGGTGGGTACTATCCCATCCAGTATGAGAGAGAGCAGCTCGCCGAAAGAGTTATGGCCGATGGTTTAGAACCAGACAAGTTGATCGACCAGACCCATTTCACTGGCGCACTGGCACAGACCACCCAGGGCCATGTCCAGAAGCGAGTGAAGAACGTGTCGATGCCATTGAATTTATCAATGAGTATTCCACTCAACCATTTAAACCAGGTAATCTATGACCTGCACTTTCGCAAGCCAGTGCTGGAAGTCGCGGCCCTGCTAAGAGACCACAAGGTCAGGAAGGCCTTAAAGGATGGCCTAGGTGAAGGCGCATTCCCTGCCCTATCTCAATGGCTTAGGAGTGTGGCCAGAGATGCCACGATCGACACCAGATCGAGGAACCCAGAGATGGCCAAGCTGGAAGATTTCCTGCGAGCTGCTAGAAGAAATACAGTATTCGCAATGATGGGGCACAGTATCAGGGTGGCCACACTACAACCTCTAGGTTTGTACATTTCGGCCAAACAGTTGGGCGGTCGGAACATTTTAAAGTCCATGTTCAATCTCGCCCGTGACCCGAAGCTGAGGGAGGCACGAAGGGCCATGAGGACACTCTCGCCCATGATGGCCGAGCGATCTAATTTATTTGAAAGAGATGCTTACGAATACATCAAGAGGCGATTTCCCAAGGGAGGCTGGGGAGTTAAGAAGGCCTACGATACCATGCAGATGTGGGCGTTTAACCTGATTGGTCAATCCGATATGTTTACGTCGAGTATTACCTGGACTACGGCATTCGACTTGGCCACACAGGGGAAGGTTGAAAACGTAAACCCCCTGGATATGGATGCCGTCGTGGCGTATGCCGACCAGGCAGTGAGGATTACCCAGGGGTCAGGTGGCCGAATGGATTTATCAACCTTCCAGGCACACAGTGAATACACGAAGTTGGCCAGTATGTTTTATAGTTATTTCAACACGCTGTACAATCAGTCTGCACTGGATAAGCGATTGTTTAAAGGTGGCCAGATAGGCGTGTACCGCATGGCCAGGAGTGCGTTTTATATGTACGTCCTAACCTCAGTTACAGAAGAGTTTTTGCTGGGAGAAGCAGAAGAGGACGAGGAAACGGCAGAAACCATGAGCCGCTACGGGAAGGCCATTCTGGCAAACTACCTGGGGATGTATCCGATTATCAGAGAGTTTGGTGGGGCCCTAAAGGGATACTCGCCAGAGTTTTCCCCTGTGGCCAGTATAGCCAAGGATGTTACCAGCGTGGCCGTAGATACTGTACCAAAAGTGTTTGACCCAGATGCGGATTTCAACAGAACTGACAGGAAGAATATACTGAACAGTTTGGGTATTCTTGGGGGCCTACCCTCTGCCCAGATGAATCGTACAATTGATGCGGTGGTTCTAGCCCTGGAAGAGGACAATATGGACATTTTAGAGTTCATGCAGATGATAAGCAAGGGAGCGTCCAGGGAGCAGCGTGGCGAGATTAAAAGGTAGTGGGCAAACGACACGCAGGGAAGTACTATAAACATCAATAGGAAATAAAAATGACTGTATCCAACAATAGCTATCGAGATAAAATTGTAGGCACTGGAATTGTTAAGCAGTTTACGACCAGCTTTAAGGTGTTCCAGGCGGATGATTTAAGGATAAAAGTAGTCACCACCGATGGTATGACCACCCATGGCTTAACCCTAAACACCCACTACACTGTCGCAGGATTGAACCGCACAGACGGTGCGATTGTTACCCTGCTTACACCGCCCAGCACCTCTATGGAGTTCAGAGGACACCTCGTTGCCAGTGCTGGAACGAATACAGATGGAATGAATACAAGTGTTGGTAGCCTCAATGAGGGCTGGGACATCTTCATTGAAAACAGAATCGACGAAACCCAGGAAAAACGTGTCGGCAACGAAGAAAAAATCAATCGAAAAGAATTAGAGGACGCACTAGATAAATTAACCCTGCTCATTCAGCAGGCCCACCGAAACAATGCAACATGGGAAGGGGCGTGGGTGGACGACAAGAATTACGAGCGTGGGGCAATGGTGTTTTACAATGGGCAGCTATATCTAGCGAAAGAGGCGAGTGGCCCTAACACACGCTCGGCGGCAAACATGGCCATAGTCCCCTCCGATGATGCCACTGAGACATTCTGGGAGGCACTGTTAGTCACAAGAGATCCTCAAGGAGACATCGTCCATACGCACGACCTGGACAGCTTTAGAACAGAGTTGAATGGCCTAAGGAGCGACTTGGGGACGAACCCAGACAGCACGGGCGGCAGCGATGCCTTTGCAAAAATTACTAGTGCCCAAGCATTCCTAGAAAGACTGCTGGATTATATTACCACTGACCCGACCTACGATACGGCCAACAAGGGAACAATAGACGAAAGGCTTGACGACATAGAGGGCACTGGCTGGGTTGTCCCTGAGAGGCTCGCAGACAATGCTGTAGAGTCGGATGCGATCGCAAACAACTCGGTGCTTAGCCGACACTTCGGGGAGGTCGTTGAGGCCGGAACCGTCGGCGTGGCCAATGCCTCAGAACCGACCAGGAATGGGGCGGCCGTTAAGGTGGGGGTCCGTGTAAACTTCGACGAAAAACTATTTGGCGTGGCCTACGTTGATGTGTCCACGGTGACCCATTCGCCCGATGGCCCTGACGGAATGGCGGGAACGGCGGATGATGCAATCGTGGCGAGAGAAATTGAATTACAAATTAGTGGCGCAATCCAGGGCGGACTCTACGAAATATTTATAAAGAAATCTGGACTTGCGGCGGACACAATTGCGGAGGGAGATATTGAAGTGGCCTCTGGCTCTAGGGGCACAACGATCAATTTCCCGGGGGGCAGCGGCGACCTTGACCAACAGGGAGGCATCGTTCGCCTGCTAATAAAGATCGAAACCATAAACAATTCAGGAGTCATTGCTACGGCATATGCCATAGGGAGTTCGGGAGGCACAGCAGGAGTCGGCGGTGGATTAACCCGGGCCGCTCTATCGGCACTATTCGAAGACACCCCAACCCTTGGAGACAATGACAATATTCTTGTCTTTGAACAGGGAACGTCGGGGTTTAAAAATCACATATCAAATAGGGCATCGCTGTCAGACTATACCTTTCTGGGGGCGAGGTTTAATGAGTCAGACACAACCAGGCACAGCGTAGGCTTTGAATTTTATAGATCATTCCCTGGCGAAAATATGATTGGGCTAGGGCTAGGAAATAACATAGCAACCCTAACTCCCCTGATATCAACCTTCAACTCGGACTCTTCGACCAGAAGGGTTTTGGCAGCAAAAGATGTACTTGGGCGGAGTCCCAACATGGCCCTAATGATAAGAGATTCTAACAAGAGGCGGATAATCCTTCTGTCTGATTATAACGAAGAGGCAATGGAGTTAAAGATTCTTCAAGGAATACTTGAAACATCTCTAACAGCACAATACACAGCAAACCTGGGAAGCTACACATTAAAAGACGGAAGTAGCACAAGAGGGGTAGGCGGTTATCAATGGGATTTGACGGAGGCGCAGGCCAATATATTGTTCCCAAACCTGCCCTCTTTAGACGGCTCTAGCATACTGATAGTGCCCTCATATTCCACGCAGCAAGGCTCTACACGACAGGTTCGACACGTCTCCATGGACCTGGCCGACGCCTGGTACGAACCTATAGTAGACGAGAGGGCGAGGAAGGTTACCGTGCCTGCCGTTGTAAACAAAATCGACGAAGGGTTAGGGCCGAAGTTTGATAAGATTACCAAGGATATTGCGGATGCGGATAATACGATTACCGCCCTGACGGAGAGGGTGGATCACATCCTTCCCGATGCATTCTCCATGGTCGTGACGGGCACTACATTTCCGACAACGGGTACCATACCTGCTGTGGGTGCCAGTTTTGATGTTGTGTTAAGGGTAAGGGCCGCGAATCTTGCACCTTCGGGTAATTTAGTTGTTCACCTTAACGGATTCGCTGTTCATATCCCAACTCAGCCTACCCTCACAGAAGGAACCAATGTTGTAGCATGTACTCTGAATTCTGGAACATTAAGGTCAAATCTTCAAAGATCAATACCAAATAGAGGTAGGCTTGAGATTCAGCTAGAGAAGGGAGCGGCAGCCTCAGAGATCGCCCATATTCCGGTGTCGGAGCCTTTGGGGATGGTTTGGCAGACGAAGACAGGGGTTACCAACCTTAGTGGTGACAATAGGAATAGGAGGTTTCTGCTTAACAACCTGTACCTTAGTTCCACGTTTAACAATCTGGTCGTAGGGCGATCTTATTTTATAAGGCTAAGGGCAGACATGACTAGATCTGGGACAGAGTCCTTAATTAGGCAAATAATAGAATATCGCACAAGGGGTTTTGGTGTTGCCACGGCAGACCTTGAACTTGCTGGTACAGATGACGGATTCATACAGTCAAGTGACTCGAATATATTTGAGGCAAGGGCCACATCCTTAACGCTATTCTCTAGCCTGGACACCGACAACACAGGAGACGTTAGAGACCTGGCCTCAATTTCCAGAATAAGGGTCTACGCAACGCTTATGGAAATACCGAACGCATCGGCAACGACCAAATTTAATTGACACCCGAACGCCTGCGACTTACAGTGTTCGCAGGAGGTACATGATATGAATTATTCAGATACAGTTAAGGCGGCCTATGAGAGATGCGGAGGGAAGAGTAAACCTAAGTTCGGGGATATTCGAGAGTTCGCTGGGCACTTGTCGGTGGTGCTTGCGGAGAACGACAAGGCACACAACTCGTTTATGAAGAACGGGAGAAGGAGAGCTAAAACCAATGGAAAGACTACTGCTGTGGATAAAAAAGAAAAGTCCTGAGTGCATCCTGGTTATCGTTGTTGTACTGGTTCTGCACATCCTAACGTCCTGCGCCCTCTACGAGGGTGCAAGACGTACCGCAGAAGACAAAGTGAAGCAGATGGATGTAGAATCGTGCAAGAAGATCAGTTCTAGGCCGGAGGAATGTGAACGTGCTTATGATCGTCCTGCTAGTCCTGCTCTCTAGCTGCGCAACCGCCGATCGCATCGGCCTTGGTGTGATAGATGCCATTACCATCCATGAGCGAGTGGAGCGTATTGGGAAGTCTATGGACAAGATCGAAGATAAAATGGACGAACAGAGGGTTCATTTTGCCGAGGTTAAGACCCAAACAAAGATGCTACAAGAGGATTTAAAGGGATTGAAAAACTTTAAAACCGATAAGCTGATATCTCTTAACCAACGTGTCAGAGAGTTAGAAATTAAAACCGAACGACTGGAGAAAGAATAATGACCTTGCCGTTAAAAGAAATTTCCAATCTCAAAAATTTAGGAACTAGACAGGTCGTTGTAATGGATACTCTAAGAGAAAAGTATCCAGACAAATTTAACGAGCCTGGAGCTATGGACTGGAAATGGTTTGAAAGTAAAGTCAGGTCGAATGACGATGTTTATATACGGCTAGATAAAAACTCTATCAGCTTTACTGGGGGCAGTCCGCATACGATGATCTTAGCAGTTATGGCCATGGTAAAATCTAATGATCTCGCTCAAAGTAAAGAGCAGCAGGACAAAAACCATGTAGCAGTTACCGACGTAATGAAAGCATTAAGTGATGCTATAGATAGATTACAAGATTTGGGGTTATAAAATGAAATGCAATAATGATGTAAGCAAAGTTAAAGCACTGGGAATAGCTGCCTTGCTCTTAGGCATTGTTGTTGGCCTGAATGCTATTAATATTGGTGAGTTAAGGCAAGAGGTAATATATTTAAAAGCACAAATCAAGTTATTAGATGCAAACATGAAAATAAAGGACATAAACCAATGAGAATTTTACTATTACTATTATTAATCACCGGCTGCGGGGCCAATGCGAATATCAAGGATGCTGCGGTTCTGGAAGGGGCCATGGCGAGCGAGATCGAGATAACTCCCTTTTGCGCCGCTACCATTACCCCGATAGAGGACGAGGCCTACGATATCGGCGTGTATTGTGCCGACGGGTATTCATTCAAGGACAGCAAGGCCTACGGAGAGCTTGAACAGATGATTGATCTGGAGCCGTTAATAGAAGATGGCTTCATTATATTGAGAAAAGAACAGATGCAGAAGCTGGCGACAGACCTGGTCAGGATAGGGGTCTCCCTGTGAACAAGTGGGAGTGGTGCGGTTTTATCGGTATTGCGTTCTGGGTAGTCGCTGTGACCGTTGCAACACTTACTCAGTTAATTGAAATATCTATTATTACGGGGGGTTAGTATGGAAGAGTCAGTTATGTTCGCATGGGGTATATTAAAAATAGTAATTTGTTATGGTCTAAGCTTTGGGTTTGTGTTTGCCCTAGGTTGCTTAGTCTATGAAGCGATCAAGGATGAGTTCTTCCAATGATTGCCTTTATAGCTCAGTCGATAATGAACAAGATTATTTTCGGGGCCATTATCTCTGCCGTATTAGGTGGAGGATTCTGGCTCTACAAAAGAAATATCTATAACGATGGATACAAGGCCGCGAAAGAAGAGATGGCCAAAGAGATAACCGACTTGAAGACTAGGGCATCTAAACAGGCAGAAGAATTACAGTTAACCTTTGAAGAGAAAAATAATTCAGTCGAGCAAGATGCTGGCCAAGACAGTCCCAAGACTAAGCTTGAGAAGTTGTTCGATGATGTTTCGAGAGGGCGGTAGGTGTTTACGTTTATTGCAGGGATTCTCATAGGGATACTTATCATGTTTTATATAGATTATATTGATAAGACTTATTAGTTGTGAGGTGAGCAGATGAATTACATTTATGCAGTCCATTTTTATTCTCTTATTTCTCTATTGATTTCCTTCGGCATATCTAAGTTTGCCGAGAGACTATCTGTTCCACAAATAGAAGTGATAGACCTGGGGTCGCTTGTGTCATTCTCAACATTTTTCACTGGGTGTGTTGCGGCTTTTGTGTTTGCGGTAGTAACAATAATTATCAGTGTATATCATACTTACCAATGGCTTATACAATGAAATGCAAATGTTGCTTAATTGAGAAGGTAGCAGACACACATTTAAGGCTAATTGACACATCTACCATTGCAGATCATCGGAGTGCGTTGAGAATTAGATGTTCCGATATGATAAAAGACATATTGTTTAACCAGTCGGTAATGAAGTGTTGCCGTAAGACATTAAAAAACAAATGCGAAGAGTTGAATTGTAATTGAGCGAACGATTAATTATTAACAACAAATCAAGCTTCGATTGTTCGCTTTCCCCTGCTCTACTAGCTGCTGTTTTTTTGAATGTATGTAACTAACCGAGCAGGGGATTTTTAGTTATGAACGCAGAAACAATTTTCGTTATACATACGATCACCAGCTTTATCGCAGTTGGCGCATACATGGTCGCAATGATTTTAAGAATAAGGACTATAGAAAAAGACCTTGCAGAATTAAGGGGGCACATGCACAAGATCGTAGCGCATATAATAAAAAAAGAAGCAAACTACAAAGGGGGTCGGGGTGAACTACATATTGTTGATTTTAGTCGTTCTGATAAATAGCTGTTCTGGCAATCTCACCATGCCCGTGAACATCACTGGTAACGAAATCGGAAGGGTAGGCGATGAGAGTGGATCTACTCGGACGATCACCAATACCCAGACATCTATTGCCCAGAAGTGGGACAATGTCAAAAACACCGAAGTTCAAATAACCCAAGAAATGAAGGACAGCTACAAAAAAGGACTAGAAGATGCAAAGAAATTCATGGCCAACTACACTCCTGCCAAGACTATTTCCCTGGGGGAAACTGAGTTCTACAAAAAGAACAAACGAATTAAAGGATGTCGCCATGAGATCAGGTGGACAATGGAACGCTCATGGGAGGCCGGATCACGTTTCTTGGCGGTCAACTGTCATAGATCTGCGGCAGACCAGGCCAAGCATTATGCGAGTGGTGCAAGTCAGGTTAAAGTTGGCCCGCATAATGCTAACCCCTCGAATGCGATTGACGTGGTACCTGTTGAGGAAAAAACTAATCGGTTAATGTGGGGTGATGATAGGAAGACCCAGCGTAAGGACCTAAATGAGTACCACTACCAACAAGGCATCAACAAGGGGATTTTCCTCGCTGGCGTGGCCATATTCGGGTGGAAACTAGAATACAGGGCCGGAATTGACTGGAAGCAAAAAGGCAACACCTACCAGAAAACAACGCTATATGACTTAGCCCATTGGGAAGTGGTGAAAAAATGCTACGGTGGGAACTGTCAAAAAACGTTAAAAATATAGATTATATAATAAGAATATGCTGGAAAATAGGCAAAATATATACTTTATCATATGAACACTAGAAAATACAAAGGAAAAACTCTAAGAGAGTGGGCACGCGAAAAAAACATAAACCCAAACACCTTGCGGACGCGCATAATAACCTATGGATGGTCATGGGAACGAGCATTGAGTACTCCTGTACAGGGCCCTGTACACAAAGGGAAAACGGCAGCATGGTGGTCAAAAGAAAAAAACATAGGCCTAAGCACCCTGGGCAACCGTGTGTACACAAAGGGATGGTCATGGGAAAAAGCACTAAACACACCAGTAATAGACTATGAGGCAATTCAAAACATGCAAAACCGTTAAAAATATAATGAACCACGAGAAAAGGGTAACATTCACATACAAAAATCATAAAGGCGAAGTGGCCAAGAGAACTGTCCGCCCTTACGGGGCCTTCTTCGGGGGCAACAAGTGACACCCCGAATCGCAATGGTTTTTGGAGGCCTACTGCAACGACAGACAAGCAAGAAGACTATTTGCAATGAAGGACATATCAAACTGGCAACCAATTACGGTTGCTGAATAAACGGAGGTAACGTGAAAAATTTACTTTTGATCGCTGCTCTTTTGGGACTATCTTCTCTTTCTTTGGCCAACGAAGAAGCAGAGGTTTGTACTGATCCAGCCACAGGCGAGGTGATGGACTGTCCCGAAGCTGAGTAACACAAATTTCCCTCGCCTCAACTAGCTGCTTTTTTTTTAATTTATAAAACACTAACTAGGGCGAGGGATTTTATTTTTCTGCTTGCTTTTCGTAGTGGTGAATCTCCGCCAAGCAGGCACAGTAGCCAGCAATGTCAATCAGGGAGTCATAATCCCCTCCGTCCATATAGCGGACTATCTTCATCTCAATCATCCTGATTGCAACCTCCTTTGGGGTGCACCCCCACGAACCGGCAATAAGTTTAAATGTTCTAACGGGCGTTCCGTACCTCTCTTGCCTGTCTACAATGGTGTCCTTCGCAACCCTTAGAAGCTCGACAGCGTGGGAGAGATGGGGATGATCTCTTTCTAGTCGATCTCTGTATGTCATTTCTGCGAACTTTTCAACTCTCTCTTTAGGTTGACCTGGAACCGCATTGTTGATTTCCTCGGCTTCCTCTTCTGGGACGTTGATGGGCATAATTCGCCTGAAATCGCCCTTCTTAACAGACCCCCACTCCCTAGGACTGCTAGAGAAGCAGAAGAACCTCATAGATTCATCTGCTTTCTCAAGTCTTGAAAGCTCATCCATTTCCACTTTGACATTATATATCTCTATACCATCCTTGTTATAATAGTAGATATACCCAGGATATACAGAACACGACCCATACCCTTCTACGGTATATCGTGCGATCTCTTCTATGCCCTTTTTTGGTAGGTCTGCAAGCTGCTTATCTATCTTCTCTTGCAGCTTCTTCGTTACTCTCTCACCAACCTCTTCAAAGGTTCTTAATTCTAGATCCTCTTCTTCTCTCATTCCTCGACCTCCACTTCTACTGGATGTGCCATCACGTGGCCAGAGACAATATCCATGTTGTAATGGTCGCAGAAGGCCTTGGCATCTGCCTCACTACAATGGTCAAAGGCCTGCATTGTCTTATCTTTCCGAAAATAGATATTCAGCCACTTCGTGACCTTCTTCTTCCGCTTCGGCCTCGGCGGAGGATCAATCTTCACTTCGTCCCAGAATAGTGTTTGACCTGCTTGGCGAGGTCCTCTGCCAGAGGGGTTAAACAGAAAGAGACCGTCCTTGTCTCCTGGTATAACGTCGTCAATAATGTCACTAAAATTTACAAAAATAGGAAAAGAAGAATCGTGATCTATTCCTGTGACCGTCCCCCATTTCTGCTTGTCATGGCTCCAAACCCGATCCCCCACCTGAATGCCGTCGAAATAGCTCATTCCATCCCCTTGTAAATACTGTAATGGTTATCTGCGTATCGCCGTATTCTCTGCCACTCGTCTGGTCGCTTGGTGGTAAAGCCCCTCTTCTGATAGAAAGTCCCGAAATAGTAATAGCGATCATATCTGGTGACAACGAAATATTCATCGTCATGCTCTTGGTGTATAAGGTGGCCTGTCCTAAACTTAGGTCTGCATATCCACCAGTAAGCGAATAACATAATGGCGACAACGCCTAGGCCATACCAAATCACTCCTGCTTCTCCTTGCTACAGAACCAGTTCCCTGAAATATAAAAATAGTTCTCAACGGGGTAGTGCTTATCGCAGCTACCTGCAATCCCCTTAACCGAAGAGGTAATCAGCGAGCCGATAATAAATATCTTAATAAACAGGATAGATGCACCCATAAAGGCGAACCCAAAAGCGAAGAGTAACCTCTCCACACGACCGCTCAGATTCACCGATCCGATCAGTAGTCCTAGTACAAAAAAGATACCAAGCAAAATTAAATACTCCATCACTCCCCCTCTCTTTCTACGATTACCAAGCTTTCCAACGGCAATCCCAGTGCTTTGGATAGCGCAAATAAATATGGCACAGACAGTGCTCGCTCTCCTGAAACAATCATAGATATCTGAGTCCTTCCACAGCCAATCTCTCTCGCCACCTCTGACTTGTTTCCGTCATACAGCGAGTCGATGCTCTTCTTGATTAATTCTGTGTTCGTTTTAACCTTAACTTTCATTCCCCCTCCATTCAAAAATGCCCAAGGCATCGTCCATTTTATTATAGTTTAATCTTCCCAAAATCCTTTCTATCCTCACTGTTTTATCCAGGGTTAGCTCCCTTCGCTCCATCCTCAGTGCTTCCGTCGCTACCGTGTACACCCTGACAATCTTATTTCCCCTTCCTTGTTCTTGTGCTAAATAATCGTCGACAATCCCCATCCATGCATCTGTTACGGTGCGTTTAGCTTGTTCCTTTGTAGCACACTCTTTGTCCACAGTCCACCAGTCATGCGTATCATTGTAAATTTTATAGGCCTCTGCGAACAGTTGATCCCTGTCGCTCTGTAACTCCTCAATCTTGGCGTACTTCGTGGCCAGTGGCCAATACCTGCGGTTCCCTGTCTCGTCTTTCAGATATATGCTGTGGTTCGTAGTCCCCACCCAGATGGCCGTACGCTTTATGTCCGACACGTTCTTGTCGTACTTCCTCCGCACCCTGTCGTGGCGTGTGCTTGCCAGGGCCTTAACTCTGTCCACCTTGTCTATCGAGAGGGTGGACAATTCGGCCAATTCAACAATCATCTTCCCCTCAATTCGCAGTATCATTTCCTCCCCTGCCGTTGATGACTCGGAATGAAAAAACTCTGGCGTGGCCAATGTCTCAAGGAATGTCGATTTCTTTATCCCTTGATGGCCTTCGAGCACAATAATGTTATCGAACTTTACGCCTGGTTCAATTATCCTGGCGATAATCCCGACCATGAGGTTCCGTGATACGTCCCTAACGTACTGCGAGTCTTCCACGCCCATGTAGTGCGAAAATAAACCTTCCACCCTGAGTGTTCCATCCCAGATCAACCCCTCAATCCATTCAATGCCAGAATTTCTGCGATTGATATCCCTGGAGTAGGAGGTTATCGCCCTGTTTACTACGCCCTCTTTTAAATTCGGCATCATTCCTTGTAATGTACCCACCACATGGTTTAGCTTGTCGTCGTCGAACTCTTTTTCTTCTCCGTTTTTGGTGCGGAACGTAGTCATGAGTTTTCCACGGTAGTCGTCCCACCAAAACTCCTTAGGATAAACAGTCTCAATAACACGAAAAACATTGTTGTAGTTTTCATACAACTTCCCGCCCTTGCTCATGGACAGGCCTTTCTGTTTAAGCTCGGTCTGCCCCTCCGTGCTGTCCCTATTCGCCAATGCCCATCCAATATCTCTCTTGGCAGGCAGCACTTCTGGGGTCTTAACCTCTTTCGTGTGAGTCAATCGCAGGTGCTCGTTCATCCAGACCATGAACTCCTCTTTTGTGGAAAAGTTCATATCGGCGGCATCGGCCTTGGGTTCCAGCTTATCGACAGATATTGTCCGTATTCGGGTGGCCAAAGGCTTAAGAATTTCGACGATCCCCTCCATGGCCTTCTTCCCTGCCTCGTCATTATCTGGCCATAGGATCACATCCTTATCGGCAAGCGGTGTCCACGAGGTTTTTTTGTACGCATTAGAGCCTCCGGCCCATGTGGAGACAGCTACGGCAGGGGTTTCGGGGATATGTCGCTTACAGGCCTCTGCGGCCTTCTCTCCTTCGACAATAATAACTTGCTTGGCCTCTATGACCTGGGGCAAGTCGTAGAGCACACGGTTTTCTGAGGCCTTTTTCGTCCACTCATTTGTTATAGGGCTCCATGTCCACGGAAAAAAATCTTTACCGCCGCCTGGCTTATCTACACGCTGTATATAGAAAAGGGGCAGACCGTCGCCTGATTGGTACATCCATGAAATAGCATTGGGTTGCCGTAACGCTGGGGGCATATTCCTGTCGGGGGGTGGGCGTTTGGGGCTACCGGGGGATTCTTCGACGATGTTTTCTAATTGGCAGAGTTCTTTTAACGCCTCTGAATGGTTCAGCTTTCTGCTTCTGGCGTAGAGATTGAGGACGGTTTTCCCTGAATCTCCCGATGCAAAATCGCTCCAGAGGCAGGTCTCGATGTTAAACGCAAAACTCTCTCCCCCCTGGCCGTAAATGTCCCCCAGGCGATACTCGTTGCCGTGGAGCTTGCCTGCGGGCCAGAATTTTTCCAGATACTTGAGAGGATTACTTTCAAGGTCATTGATTAGCCCCTCTCTGTCCATGCTCAAACCCTTGCTTCCATGACCTTAAAATCTCCCAAAAGTCGCTGGCCTTTTTGGCCTTGCCCGCAATGGCGTTGGCCCTTCTTAGTCCCCTCATCACTCTCCGTTGGGCGGTCGCCAATTTCCCCTTAGAGGATTTTACTTCCACTCCTGTAAACACAGGAATTTTATGACCGACCATTTCAGGCGTGATTTCCACAATAGTCCAGCCGCAGTAATCAGGAGTGCCTTCTTCGTGCAGCTTGATCCAGTAGGGGTTTTCAAGAATTAAACGTCGTGGGCCCTTTGTCATGCCGTGACCTGTCGGTTGTAACTTTTTGTTTGACTGTAATGCGTAGCCACTATTGCATCGGAACAGCCTGTGTCCATCTGGCGATATGTCAAGCTGGATGCTCTTGCCAAGGGCCGTTTCAAAGCTGCTCACTCTTTGACTTCCCAGTTCCCATAGGGGTGCATCGTTACGGTGGTGGTTTTTCCCGTTGCCTCCCAGCGTTCTACCCGAAACTCTTTTACGACCTTTTCTACAAATTCTATTGATGCCTTCACCATACTCTCGGATGTTTCATAGTCTGCGGACTCTTCTGGGTGGCCATACTCGTCGTCTAAAAGGTGTAGCAATTCTGCCAATGTATTATTTGCCATCCGCTCAATAGAAATTCTTTTTTTCTTGTAGTGGGATATTTTAAAGTCGGTGGGTTTTTTTATTTTATAACCAAACCCTGCAAACCAATCATCAACTGCCTCGTCTATGTCTGGGAACAATTGCCTTCCGTCGTCCCAGTGGTACATTATATCTTCGCTCATGTTCTCACCTTTGTTACTTTAAATGTTGAATACCCCTCTCTGTTATAACTCACTGGTGCGCCCTTGACCCAAGATCGGGTAAGCCTGTACTCGCTGCCGAACACTTTCTTGGCATTCTTAACCGTGTCCAAAATCACGGCCTTAATCGCTTTTTTCCCTCGGTCAGCATTGTTGGCGATTTCTGCCAGCTTGCTATAAGAGGCAAGCAATTCGTCTAGGTTCTCATCCGCCTCAATCTCTTCACCATGCTCTGTATTGTTGTACATTTGGTTAAGCACCTCAAGATCGGCCTCGCTGTGAACGGGTGGGGGTTCTTTCATGGCCCAGAATTTTCGTGTTTCCATGATTATTTTTTCCTGCACCTGCTTGTCGGGGAATCGCTCAAGTGTCATTAATTTATTGCCACCGACCAACACTACAAGGATCGCTTTCTCTGCCCCTGTCAGTAACAATTGTTGCTGTAATTGCATTTCAATGTATAGCGGAGCTTCAAGCAGCACATCCCCCTCGGACAGGAATTTTTGCTTGAAAATGAGGGAGTCGCAGTTCTTACATTCAAGGATAGTCCGCCCATCGTCACATCTATAGTCAAGCGAGGCACCAAGCCTCATGTCGTCAGACCAATAAAAATAGTCGTCCTTTACTGGGGTGATGTCGAGTTTTTCTGCTGCTGCCTGTGCCACTACGGCCTCTAGCAATTGCCCCCACTTCGTCCGTTCATTCTCTTTATAGTCCTGTTCTACCCCGCCCAGCTTATATTGATAAAGTGAATATGGAGTACCCCACTCGGACACTCCCAACAACGCTGCGATTTCCGTCGAGGTTATTACGGGTTTCCGCATCTCTAGCCAATGATCCCTATCCTTCGGAATTAACTTATTTATTTTTGCTTGCATCGTTCCTCCCGGCCTTGTTTATTGCCTCGACTGTCGTTTTCATCGCCTTAATGTATATTTCTTGGTTGTCGTCGAAAACCACCAACATGAGATATGTATTCTGGCTCACATACGCCTCCGCCATGGCCTGTGCCCAGTCGTCACCTGCGGCATCCATAAATCCCTGGATTGTTTTTCTAGCAAGGGCCTCTAGTCCAATCCCCATGCTAACTTTTTTAACTATCGCATTACAATTGCCCACTTCNAATACCTGTTCGTCTTTAATCCTNTGCTCNGGCCCTGTNACATCTTTAACGTCGTCCATATAAACTCCTATTTTAAAATCGGGTCTAACTCGTCCCGTAATTCTTTTATCGTGGCCTCATCCCGCACTGGATACCACTGACCGCCTATGCAAACAATGAATATCCTTATCCGACTCAACCAATACACGCTGCCGTTGCGCATTTCGTACACCTGCATAAGTCGTTTTTTAGGCGGGGTCATTTTCGGTCTCCTTTTTTACTTCCTGAACCTCACTCTCAATATCCAGCGACTCCCGCAATCGGGATGAAGTCACCTGCGCCTTCGGGGGCGTGGGTGTCATGTCGAAGTGTTCGTTGTCGTCTTTCAGTACATTGTCCAAACTCGACGTACTCGGTAGCCTTTTTAATAGTCGGCGCATTACTGTCTTACGCTGCATCTCTGTTTTAAACGCTCCCTTCCATGGGCTATTAGATGCCCTGGCCGTGTTCTGAACATCGTCCAATTGTTTTATGCTCATAGTTTCGATCTCTGTCTCGCCATTCTCCAATTTCGCAACGGCATAAACACCTATCACTTCCTTGTCTGCAAATGGTGCAGGGATGTGTTTGAAGTGTTGCCCATGCTCGTCTACATAGATTTCAAAAGGCTCTTCCTCTCTCACTAAAAACGAAGCAAGGGATTTGATCTGCCCAGATTGTCTGGCGAGCTTGACTAGCCCACCCACCATTATCATTAATTTACACTCGCCCTTAAATGGGACAAGCGCGGCCTCTTTGTTGTCCAGGTGTACGCCAAACCTCGCGGCCTTAACACACTCTCGGATGAATGAAACCTTCGATGCCCTACTTAGAGATGGGTTCTCTGCCAGGGCCATCATGGCCATCTTTGCAAATTTTTCCTTATTCAACATTTTCCCCATCACAGGTTCAATGTGGGCAATGATATCGAGTGCTGTGATCTTTTTAACCATGTCGTTACTCATGATGCACCCCCAATGCTTCTAGTTCCTCTCCAATTTGTCGCAATCTCATCTCTAACCCTACAAATACGCAGCTAATCGCCTTGCCGTAGGCATGGTATGTGGTATGCGTGCCATCCTGTGGGTCGTAGCCCTCCACTCTCATACTCTCCAACGATTTCGACATTATCTGCTTAATCTGCTCGGCCTCATTTACCAGCACCGTGATTTCGTAGGCCTGGTTGTAGTTTAGTTTTTGCATTTTTTACTCCTTCGATTAATTTCGTACACCCAAGAGAACACTGCTTCATCAATCTCGCCACCCTCGTCGAACTTGTAAGTTATGCAAGAGAGAGCGTCCAGACCTACACATGAGAGTGTTGAGCTTGTTGTGTCAAACCTTAAAAAGTCGCCCTTGAGGCTCACCCTTGTTATATTTCTTGCGTTGATGTACTCCACCACTCCTTCCTTGTCCTCTAAGATAAAAACACCTTTCATTATTTCACCCCTTTCGCATACCTATACGGCTGCGGTGTTGTTTTGGAGTCCAGTTCCTCTACTAGCTCCAACTCGTGTTCTAGCTCAATCCCCTGCTCTATTGCCCATTTCTCGTGCTCTTTACGTGTCATACCCATGTAGTCATTTGCATAGTACCGACAGTCGATAATCGACTCTACTAAATCGTACTGCAAGTCTGTCAAATCTATGTTCTCCTCGACGTACTTCAGTCGAGGGATACACATAGGCGTAATGCCATCGTCCTCGTTGCAATCCTCGGCCTCCAAGATTGTCATCCGAACTTTATCTGTCAAAATGCTTTTCATACCCCACCCCCATTGAGATAGTGTACCCTCTCTGCTGCCTCTTCCCGATTGTCGTGGTCGCTATCTGGGTGCCACTCTCCGTCGGGGGCATAAAAGCCCACTGTCCAAAGTCCTGGCTCCGATCTAACATAAACCCATTCCATAATTTTACCTCCTGTTACACACTATATCACACCGTCACACATCCGTCAATAGTCATTCTTAACGTCTTCGCAATTGCGGCAAGAATCGCACAGTCTGTTAGATATCCCGTGTGAATTAAACAACTTACCGCACCTGAGGCACTCTTTCGGTGTGTAATTTCCTCGGTTTTCCTTCGGCCCTGGCAAAAATTCTGCATGGTCGATAAATACCATCCCGCACGGCCTGCACTTGTACATCGGGTGATAACCCTTCTTGGATGGATAGTACCTGCGACCGTGTTTGGTCAGTTCTGCGTGGTGGCACTGTGGGCACTGGGTGGTCATAATAAGTAAAGCGAGGCGGGGTCGAGTCACCCACGACCGACCCCCATTCGCACATGTCAAGCATTGCGGGTTGACTTCCTCTCGAGCGATCCATTGCCTCCGCACCGACCGATCCACTCGACAGATTCGCAACAATATAGGTGCGCACGACGGTTTCCATCGGTCGGTATAAGGAGGGATTAGTAAGAGCCGCCCTACGCGCCTACACCGCCGCACGCTCGATTTAACTATTATATTAATTTTACCTTGTCAAATCACCCCACGACATATATAGCACCAGCATGAATATTTTTATTTATGCGCTCGCAGGCGTGATTGTCGGCCTGTTGTTTATATTCTTTATTTATATGTTTTCAATGGCCGTTATGGGCATTGTCCAGTGCTATCGGATGCGGTGATTGCGATCCCTTTCGCATTACACCATCTGGTTGGCCAATTTCTGTGATACCCCCATTTTTCAGCATACGCAACCGCATCCTCGTATGTCTCAATCTCCCACCGCTCCTCTTTTTTTTGCTGCTTAATCTCTTCGTCCTTTAATCGTTGGGCCAGGCGAGATTGCTCTTTTATCTCCCGCAATCGCCCCTTCTCGGTACGAATAACCTTCTTTTTTACAGTCTTCACGCTTTTACAGTATGGGCACACCTTCATTGCACTGGGCAGGGTCGCAAAGCATTCTCGACAGAGCGTGACGGATGGGACGGTTTCGGTGTCCCTCTTCTCTTTGTCCATGGTCAGTGACCACTCTATGTCCACCTTGGGCAGCCCATGTCTTAAAACATTCCCAACATGGTCGAAAATATACGCTGTGTCTTTTCCTGGGTGAATCCGTAGGCCTCTCCCGATAATCTGGCGGTGTAGTC
>JGI24796J26693_1000624_pt1 | contig 23335 bp, 19 predicted proteins | sample PinacodermFT_FD_26693 | JGI IMG/M metagenome (IMG submission 26693)
CCCGCCGCTACCACGACCGTGGCGGCGGCCCGGTGCTGGTCTGCGACATCAACCCCTCGATGATCGAGGCCGGACGCGCCCGCGGCACCCCCGGCATCCGCTGGCTGTGCGGCGATGCCGAGCAGCTGCCGATCGCGGACCGGTCGATCGAGGTCTGCACCATGGCTTTCGGGTTGCGCAACACGACCCGGATCGATGTCGTGCTCCGTGAGATCCGCAGGGTGCTGGCCGTTGGCGGGCGCTTTCTCTGCCTCGAATTCAGCCGGCCGGTGCTGGAGGTGCTGCGCCGTCCCTACGATCTCTACTCGATGCGGATCATCCCCGAGATCGGTCACCGGGTGACCGGTGACAGGGACGCCTATCGCTACCTGGTCGAGAGCATCAGGCGGTTCCCGGACCAGGAAGCACTGGCCGAGCGCATGCGGTCCGCAGGACTGGACCGGGTTTGCTGGCGAAGCCTGTCGGGCGGAATCGTCGCCCTGCATTCGGGCTGGCGCCTCTAGCGCGGGAAGATGCTCGGCACTCCCCGCTACATCCTGCGACTGCTCCACATCGTCTGGACGCTGGCGCGGCACGGCGCGTTCACACCGCTCGAGCACGTCCCGCATGCTCCGGGTACGCTGATCCGCCTGGCGGGCCTGCTGCGCAAGCGCTCGCTGGACAGCCAGCGCCCCGGCGAAAGGATGGCCGCCGCCCTGGTTGCGCTCGGGCCGAGCTTCGTCAAGCTCGGCCAGTCAGTGGCCACCCGGCCGGATCTGGTCGGCGAACAGACGGCCCACGACCTTTCCCGCCTGCAGCACAGTCTTGAACCGTTTCCCGCCGAACAGGCCCGCGCGACCTTCGAAAGCGAGATCGGCGGACCGGTCGGGCACTTCTTCCTGGAGTTCAACGATATCCCGGTGGCGGCGGCGTCGATCGCCCAGGTACACCGGGCCGTGACTACCGACGGACGGGACGTGGCCGTCAAGATACTCCGTCCGCAGATCGAAGCCCGGTTCGCCCGCGACCTGGGACTTTTCCGCTGGGCGTCGCGACTGATGGACCGCTCCCTGCCATGGATCCGCTGGCTGCGGCCGGTGGAAGTGGTCGAGTTATTTGCCGAGACCGTGACCCTGGAGCTCGACCTGCGCCTGGAGGCGGCAGCGGCGTCCGAACTCGCCCGCAACTTCGAGGGCGACGCCGACTTCAAGGTCCCGGAAGTCGACTGGCAACGCACCCGGCGGCGCGTGTTCACGCTCGAGTGGCTTGACGGGACCAGGCCCGACGACCGCGAGGTGGTGCACCTCGCCGGTCACGACCCCGACGAGGTGGTGCGCAAGAGCGCGGTGATCTTCTTCCAGCAGGTGTTTCGTGACGGTTTCTTCCACGCCGACATGCATCCCGGCAACGTTCTCATCCTTGATGACGGACGGATCGCGCCGCTGGACTTCGGGATCATGGGCCGGCTCGACCTCCCCACCCGCCACATCCTTGCCGACGTCCTGAGTTCCCTGCTCTCGTCCGATTACCTGCAGGTTGCATCGGTCTACCATCGCGCCGGTTTCCTGCCGCGGCACAAGTCGGTGGACGCGTTCGCCCAGGCCTGCCGCGCCATCTGCGAACCGATACTCGGCCGTCCCCTAGGGGAGATCTCGCTTGCACGGCTGCTCGGTCACATGCTGCAGGTAACCCGGCAGTTCGACATGGAGGTGCAGCCGCAGCTGCTGATACTGCAGAAGACCATGGTGGTGGCGGAGGGGGTTGGCCGTCACCTCAGCGACCAGGTCAACATATGGGACATTGCCCATCCGCTGATCGAGAACTGGATGCGGGACACCCGCTCGCCCGGGGCCCAGGCCCGGCAGATAGCGGGGTACGCGACAGACTTCTCTCGCCGCATCCCGGTTCACCTGATCCAGGCCGAACAGGTGATCCGCGACCTGAGCACGGGCGGCATGCGTCTGCATCCCGAGACCCTGCGCGAGATGGGGGGCGGCCGGAACGGCGGGCTGCAGCCGACATGGGTAATCCTGCTGCTGGCGGTGCTGCTCGTGCTTGCCCTGTTCGACTGAACGCCGGCCCGGCGTTCAGGCCATGTGGGGTTCGAGGATCTGACGGATCGCGAGACCGTCGGAGAGCCGGTCGAAACCGTCATTGATCCCGTCGAAGTCGATGCTGCGGTCGATCAGGCGGTCCACGGGCAGCCGCCCCTGGCGGTAGAGCTCGATGTNGCGCGGGATGTCGCGCACGGGCACGCAGCTTCCCATATAGCTTCCGCGGATCGATTTTTCCGAGTTCACGATCTCGCCCGGATCGAAGGAAAACAGGCTCCTGTTCGGTGCGAGACCGACGATCAGCACCTCGCCGCCGCGACGGATCGAGCGGTAGCAGGTCTCGGTCGCGGCGACCGAGCCGGCAAACTCGAAGGCGTGGTCGACACCGCCGTTGCTGAGATCGAGGATCTGCTGCACGTGGTCGGGCTCGGACGCGTCGACCGTGTGGGTTGCCCCGAGCTGGCGGGCAAGCCCGAGGCGGTCCGGATTGACGTCGACGGCGATGATGGTCTCCGCCCCCGCGAGCCTCGCCCCGAGCAATCCGTTCATCCCCACCCCGCCAAGCCCGACACAGGCAACGCTGTCGCCGGCACGAATGCGCGCGGTGTTCAGCACCGCGCCCACCCCGGTCATGACCGCGCATCCGAAGATCGCGGCCTCGGCAAGCGATACGTCATCGTCGACCCGGACCACGCTTCCCCGGTCGAGCACCGCGTACTCGGCAAAGCACGACACGCCGGACTGGTGGGCGACCTCATGCCCGTCGGCATCGCGCAGCCGGCTGCCACCGGCCATCAGATGCCCCTTCGCCCGCGCCTCGTTGTGGGTATCGCAGAGCTGGGGACGACCGCCGAGGCAGTTGGCACAGCGCCCGCAGGACGCAGAGAACTGGAAGACCACCGGATCGCCCGGACGGATGTCGCGAACGCCGACACCGACCTCCACCACCTCGCCCGACCCCTCGTGTCCCAGAAGCAGGGGCATCGGCCGGGCCCGGTTGCCGTTGATGACCGAAAGGTCGGAATGGCACAGGCCGGCACCGGCGATCTTCACCAGCAGTTCACCTTCGCGTGGCGCGTCGAGGTCGATCTGCTCGATACGCACGGGTTGCGAGACTGCATAGGGTCGCGAGGCTCCGGTCTCGCGCAGGATGGCGGCTTTCATCTTCATCCGGCTGATCTCCGTACAGGTTTGCCGACGGATCGTCAGCATACTGCCGGGGGGGTTCCTGTCGAAACCGATTATGTTGCCGGTCCCGGTCCCGGTGATCGGGCAAGAGCCACCGCGGTTGCCGCATGTACGAAAAACAGTTGGAAAGTTCTCGGCTTGGCCAATGTCTTGATGCTCCAGCGTCCTGGCGCACCAGGTGACCGGTGCGATCACCGGCACGAACAACCGTCACACAATCGGTAACGGCGCAGGCCGAAGCGATGCGCCGACAGGGATCGGCGGGGGGCGGAACTCCTGGAGGCCCGATCATTGGCAGGGCCGTCGGTGTGCGTGATTGCGCCGCCTTGATTGCATCGCAATCACGCGTGGAATCGGGCATTGGCCGGAACGGAAGGCAGGTCCATGGCGGGCATCACGACCCGCAACCTCGACGACAACGTGAAGACACGCCTTCGGGTACGCGCGGCGAACAATGGACGGTCCATGGAAGAGGAAGCGCGGCTCGGTAGTGGCTCAGTTTGAAATTCTGTCCGCTGCCCCGCGCAGGCCGCGGTCAGGGTTAGCCGAGGAGAAGGATTTGTGGGCCGATGTCTTGACCCGACCCGCTGATGCTGCGACCGTTCGCCCATGCTACCACCCACACCAAAGCCCCGATGCCCGCGAGACGGCAACCAGCTTGCCGTTCAGGTCGTTCAGGAATCAGTAGCCGAGGCCAAGCCTTCCGCAGCTCGTCTGTCGAGGTAACCCATCGAGGGTGACACTACTGTGCCTCATGGGGGGGTCGGCCTGAGCCCCGAGTCCCCTGAGCCTTGGGCGGCCCCAGCGAAGGCAGGACGCATGACAGACAAGAACGAGACGCCAGCCCAGAAGAAGCTTGAGGACGCGCTCTCTGAAATCAACGAGACGTCGCGTAGGGCTACCGACGGCAAATGGCTTGAACGGCTGACGGCGGACTGCGCCCCTCTCATCGCTGAGTGGGATGTCCGCGAGGCGTGGACGTGGGAGGAATGGCCTGGGAGCGATCACCCCGATAGTGGCATTGATGTAATCGGTGAGCGGTCCGATGGCCAACTCATCGCGATCCAGTGCAAGTCTCGGCAACTCGATGACCAGGGTTCGGGACCACCCATCACCAAGAACGAGATCGACAGCTTCATCGCGGAGTCATCCGGTGTTGAGGTCTCGTTTGCCGAGCTCTGGCTGGTCGTCAACGGCGGGGTCGACGTCAACGCAAATGCGCAGCGGGTCATGGAGGGGAACAAGGTTGCGCACGTCAATCTCTATGCGGACATCGAGAAGCAATGCGACGGTACGCGTAGCGCACGTCTGGAGGGCTGCCCCCACTGCGAACCCGACTCCGACGCCGCTGCCATACAGACGCGGGATTGCATGCAACGGGAAGCTGTGCGGGTGGCCGTTTCCACCCTGAGAGCGCATGCGAAAAGCGGTACGGGAGCCGCCAGAGGGCGGATCATCCTCCCGTGCGGCACGGGCAAATCGCGCATCGCACTCCGGCTAATCGAGGAGCTGACCGAATCGAGACAGGTCTCGGCCATCCTCTGCCCTTCAATCGCGTTGGTTGCGCAGCTGCGCCGTGAGTTTCTGATCCACGGCAGCAGGCCGCTTGTCGCGCTCGCCGTGTGCTCCGACCAAACCGCCGCCCGCGGAAGCGACCTGTCGCAGGACCAAGCGGCGGACTTGAGCCGGGCCAGCGCCCGCGACGTGAAGGGGCGCGTGACCCACGGAACCCGACGAGATTGCAGAATGGATGGAGACCTTGCCCGAAGCCCGCATCGGCGTGATCTTCGGCACGTATCAGTCGAGCCACAAGATCGCCGAGGCTTTGACTTCAAGTCGCACGACGCTTGCGGTGCTGATCGCCGATGAGGCGCACCGGACGGCGGGTATCCGGCGGATCAAGGGGGACAATGAACGCTTGCGAGACTTCACCGTCTGCCACCACGAGCAACGCTTCCCGGCGACTTACCGTGTCTACCAGACGGCCACTCCGAAGATCTACAAAACCCCGAGAGAGCGCAGGGCCGAGAGGCGGATGAGACAACCGGACTGGATCGTTCGCAGCATGGACGATGAAAACGTGTTCGGCCCTGAGCTCTACCGGAAGTCCTACCGGGATGCCGTGAACAACGGCTGGCTTTCGGATTACCGGATCATCGCGCTCGGCGTGAACGACCCCGAGGCCTACCAAACCGCCAACGGACTGGCTGGACAAAGGGGTAGTCGCCTGTCCACCGTTCAATTTCTGCGTGGGCTCGCCTTGGCCCTGGTCATGGGCGGTGCCACCCGAAAGGGAGAAGACAGGCAGGTCATCCGTTCCTCCATCAACTTTCTGAACACCGTAGACAAGTCGAAGGAGATGACCAAAGCACTCGAATCGAGGACCGTCCGCGATTGGGTAGGCAGCAGGCTTGATGCGTATGGCGTGAAGGAGGAGCCTGCCGACTATCGCCTGCAACATCTCGATGCGCAGAGCAATGTGGCGCAGCGCGAACAGGCCAAGGCGCAACTCGCCGCGGCGACGGATACTGAGCCACGTGGCATCCTCAATGTGGGGATTTTTGGCGAGGGGACGGATGCGCCCTCTCTCTCGGCGGTCGGTTTTCTCGAACCGCGCAAGTCGCCGGTGGACGTGATTCAGGCGGTCGGACGTGTGATGCGCCTCTCCGAAGAGAAGGACTGGGGCTACATCCTCTGCCCAATTGTCATTCCACCGAACGTGGACGCCGAGAGGTGGCTTGCAAACACGAACAATCCCGATGAAGGCTGGCAGGCGTTGGGCCAAATCCTGATGGCGCTGCGTGCTCACGACGACCGCATCGAGGAAGGGCTTGCGGATTTGATGAGCGTCTACCTCCCTCCCGAACCGCCGGAGGAGCAGGAAGTGACCACCGTCGTGGCCGTGGGTTCGGAAACGGGCCGCGCCGCGTTCTACCTGCACAAAGGCAAGCAGGGCAGCGCCGAGCGTGCTGTCGAGCGTGTGGTGAGGGGCACAGCGCGACGCGCTGATGAGTTTCGCCCTCTCAGCGAGGCGATGCCGGAAGGCTCAGGCGGCAACGGGGGAACGACTGTTCCCGAACAGCCGCCGGAAACCGAAACGCATCGGATCCTGACCGGGAAACTAAACCGGGACGGCAGCGTTGAGATGCGCGAACAAGGGGTTGAAAGGGAAAAGCCCAAAGCAGACGGCACACTCGGTCCCGTCAACGTGAAAAAGACCAAGGCAACGGGCCGTAAGATGCTCAACGGTGAATCAGGCGACAAGATCTTCGCGCGAAAACGGAAAACTCCGGAAGAATTGGTGGAACTCCGTGAACAACGAACCCTGAACCTTCTCACGGCTTCTCGGGCCGACGACATGGGAATTTTCGTCAACCTTCTGGAAAAGTCGGGCCTTTGCCGCAACAAGGCGCAGCGCAGCGTCAACACCCTCGAGGAGGCTATTGCGGAAGCGAGACTACGCCTCGAGGAGGATGAGCTTGCCGCCCCACTCGACGCGCACTTCGGCCTGAACAAGCACTCAAACGCGACGGACAAGGACTCCGCGGACGGCTGCACCATCGCGTCGTTGTTGCTGATGAACGCGGCCATGCTGCATCAGCGAATTGCCGCTGGCGGTTGGCTCCCGGGGGTCGTGGGCCTGGACGCCATCAAGGTTGCGCCGAACGCGGCCCAGCTCGCGTTGCGCCATTGGAACATGATCACCCGTCACGACTTTCGCCCGGTGCTCGAACCCGCCATTGAGGTGATTTCGAGCGTGCAAGACACCGGGCGCGAATCGGGGTTGAACAAAGCGGTGAGGCACATTGCCGCCGAAGCGGAGCGACTTGCGGAGAACTACGCGGACCTTGGTGCCGATTACGCCGGCGAATTGTTCAACAAGGTCATGGGCAACCAGGCGTCGGACGGCGCTTATTTCACGCGCCCGGTGGCGGCTTCGCTGCTAGCCCGGCTCGCGCTCGATGTGGCGGCGCCCGATGCCGACTGGACCAGTCCCGAAACATGGGAGACGAACCGCGTCGTTGACTTGGCGTGCGGCTCGGGAACGCTGCTTGCCGCGTCGCTCACCGAAATGAAGCGTCGGGCGCGGGAACGGGGCGCGGGCGAGCGACAACTCGCGGCACTGCAAAAGCTCGCGGTGGAGAACACCATCGTTGGGCTGGACTTCAACCCCGTATCGCTGCAACTGGCCGCAGCCCAACTCACGTCGGGTAACGCCGACGTGACGTACCGGAACATGGGTCTGCACCGAATGCCCTATGGGTCTAATGGCGACAATGTGCAGCGCGTGCGGGCTGGGTCTCTTGAGTTGCTTGGACAGCGCAGGATCATCGGTAGAGATGGTGAATTCGATCTGGACGAACCGGATGTTGGCTCAAGACGGCTGCAGATGGCGCAGGATGATCCGACCCTTGAAGATGCGGTCGACGCTGCGTTGGGAGCGCGCGTGGTGATTATGAACCCGCCGTTCACGAGCAGAGAAAATATGGGGGAGAAGTTCTCGGATGGGATCAGGAGACGTTTGAGAGAGAGGGTCGATGGGCTGGAGAGAGCGCTGGTCCAAAACGATCCCGAACTGGACGGGTTTGTGAGCAAGACCTCGATTGGGCCACTGTTCGAGGCGCTTGCCGAGAAGTGCGCAGGTGCGGCCAGTGGCGTTGTAGCTATGGTGACGCCAACCATTGTGTTTACAGGGCCTGCGTCGATGCACATGCGGCAGGTCTTCGCGAGGCGATTCCACATCCACACGCTTCTCACCTGCCATCAACCGGGCCAGATCAACCTGAGTCAAAATACGTCCATCAATGAGAGTTTAATCGTTACCCGACGTCACGATCCGAGGGAGGGGGCAAAGCCCCCAACGCGAATCATCAGCTTGGACAGAATGCCGAGTGACGATCAGGCGGTTGCCGAACTCCACGATCGCCTCGTCCGATGCGAAACGGGGCCGCTGTCTGATGGTTGGGGCGAGGTCTCCGAGTGGCCGGTGGCGCGCATCGAGGCCGGCGACTGGACGGCAGGGGTGTTTCGGGCGCCTGAACTGGCTAATGCGGCCTTCGAGGTCTCCACTGACGAGTCGCTTCTTCGGATGGAAGATCAGGACATGGTGCCATCCGCAGTGTTGGGTGGAGGTGGGCGAATGCGCGACTTCGGGCGGGCCGATGCTGACGCGCCGGGCGTATTTCCGGTGTTGTATTCCAAGGCGGCAGAGGCGCAGCGAACCATTCGGGGTGTACCCGATCAGCATTGGGCAGCCAAGAGGCCGGTTCCGCGGCGTGAATGGATTGAAGTTCTCGGCACAGATGGACCTCAGCACCCTGACATCGCCCGTCGGATCGTGAATCAAACTGCCCACCTGCTGGTAACGGCTGGGCAGGATACCGGCACAGGCCGTCTCTCGGCCGTGGCGCAGGAACAGCGGTGTGTGGGCCGAGGTTGGCTCCCGGTGCCGGGCGTCACTCTGGAAAAGGCGAAGGCCGCAGCCGTCTTCCTAAATTCGACTGTGGGACGACTACAGCTGCTACGCAATCCCGGGAAGAAGTTGGCATTTCCGAACTACGAACCTGCGGGCCTGAAAACCATCCGTTTGCCCAATCTCTCCGACACCTACCTCGTTGACGGCTTGGCCCGCTGCTGGGAGGCCACGGCGGAGACGGAAGTGCCGCAGTATCGTGACGGGGAGTGCGAAGTGCGGCGCGTTTGGGACGATGCCGTGGCTGATGCGTTGGGATGGGACAAGAACCGGCTTGCCGCGATTCGGCATCTGCTGCACCAGGAACCTCATGTCAGGGGGCTTGGTTACAACCAGTTTGGATAAGGGTGAGGAGGGAAGAACTCTCGCAACTGAAGTCGTGGAAATCGAGGCTTCATTCTTTCTTTCGAGGCTCACGCTTTGAGCCACCTACCATATAAGCTCCTTCGCCCATCGAGCCTTTCGGGTCATCGGTCCTGATGAATCGTCCTTCTTGAGAGAAGCGTGGCCAAATCATCGCGATGCTCTGCGAAGGCATGTCAATGCGCGCGGTGGCACGGGTGGCGGACGTCTCCAGGAACACCGTCGACAAGCTTCTCCAGAACGCGGGCTCAGCTGCTCTCGACTACCAGGACCAGATGATGGTGAACCTTCCGCGTCGCCGCGTCCAATGCGACGAGATCTGGTCCTTTGTCTATGCGAAGGAGAAGAACGCGTCGCGGGCCACGGCGGCACCCGAATAGGCCGGGGATGTGTGGACCTGGGTGGCCATCTGCGCGGACACGAAAATTGCCCGTGCTGGCACGTGGGGGCCCGGGACGGGGGTCACGCCTTCGATTTCATGGGGACCTGCGTCCCGGCTGGCAAACCGCGTCAAGCTCACCACGGACGGACTCAGCGCGTATCTGGAGGCCGTCGAGGACAACTTCGGTACCGATATCGACTATGCCATGCTCGTCAAGTTATACAGCGAGCCTCCTGGCCGTGAGGACGAGCGGCGCTACAGTCCGGCCGAGTGTGTCGGGATCAACATTCGACCGGTGCACGGGGTCCCAGACCCCGATCACACCAGCACGAGCTACGTGGAGCGTCAGAACCTCACGATGCGGATGAACATGCGCAGGTTCACCCGGCTCACCAACTCGTTCTCGAAAAAGCTCAAGAACCACATGCACGCGATCAGCCTGCACTACCTGTTCCACAACTTCTGCCGCATCCATACGACTCTGAAGGTCGCGCCGACGATGGCGGCCGAGGTGACGGACACGCTTCACGATGTGGCCTGGATCGTGGAACTCGTGGAGGCCGCGACACCGACGCCCGGACCGCGGGGGTCATACAGGCCCTGAAATTCAAACTGAGCCACTACCCGCGGCTCATCCTGCGTGATGCCGGCGGGAGGCGGGAAGACCCGGGCTCCCGCACCCTGATGGCGGTCTGCGTCGGGTTGCGCCATGGCCCCGGTGTGCGCGATGCTGCGCTGCCTTTGCAGTTCCATCAGCAGACGGGAGTTTCCACCATGCCGCGTGACCTGCCGCGCCCGACCCGGGACCCGGACCGGGTCCGCGCCGACATCGACCGCTGGGGCTACGGGCTGCATGAGGGCCTGCTTGAGGACCCGCTGTTTTCGGCCGTGCGCGACCGGCTGCTTGAACAGGCTGCCGCCGAACTCGCCCGGGGCCATGCGTTCGAGGACGGCGGGCCGACCCAGCAGTGGGGCCAGTTTCGCGACGAACACGGCCGGATCCGTCCCGAGGCCTTCACGGGGGCGCACGGGGGTGTGAATCAGCGGGTGTGGCTGCTTCCCAACAAGGGGGCCGCGTTTCTCGATGTCCTCGAAATCGACAGCATGCACGACCTGGTCGAACACGTACTCGGCGATGAGTACCAGCTCTCTTCCTTCAGTTCCAACATCGCAAAGCCCGGTGGACTGCCGATGAACCTGCACACCGACCAGTGGTGGGCGCCGGAACCGACCCGGCCGGGACGCCGGCCGCTTCCCGTCGGCTCGATGACCCGGACGCGATTCGACAACGACCCGGACCGGCCGGATACCTCGGACATGCTGGCGCCGGCGGCCTGCAGCAACGTCATCTTCATGATGAACGACTTCACCGATGCCAACGGCGGGACCCGGGTGGTTCCCGGCAGTCATCTTGCCGGCCGGCACCCGGACCCGGAGCGTGACCACGACGTCGAGACCGTGGCGGCGGAGGGACCGGCGGGAACCGCACTGGTGACCGACGGCCGGATCTGGCACGGCACCGGCGCCAACCTGACCAATGGAGCCCGGGTTGCCATGCTGCTCACCTTCTGCGGACCGCAGTACCGGCCCCAGGTCAACTACCCGGTCGCACTCGACCACCGGATCCTGGACGAGGCGTCGCCGCGGCAGAAAGCGATGTTCGGCCTCAAGGTCTGGTGGGGATACGGACGGACCGGACATCCGAGCGTCGAGTTCATCCGGCCCGATCAGCAAGGGCTGGGCGAACTGCACCTGGACTGAACGCAACCCGGAGAACGCGCATGGGCGCCGCACTCGAAGGCATCCGCATCATCGACATGACTCACAACCAGGCCGGTCCGGCCTGCACCCAGGTCCTGGCCTGGCTCGGCGCCGAGGTGATCAAGCTCGAGGAACCCGGCAAGGGTGACGTTGCCCGCATTCACATGCGCGAGAAGTCTGACGGCGACAGCCTGTTCTTCCTGGTGCTGAACGCCAACAAGCGCAGCCTGACCCTCAACCTCAAGCACGAGGAGGGCAAGGCGCTGTTCCGCCAGGTGATCGCCAGCGCCGATGTCCTGGTCGAGAACTTCTCTCCCGGCGCGCTCGACCGGCTCGGCTTCGGCTACCAGGCGCTGCGCGAGATAAACGAGCGGCTTATCTACGCCACCATCAAGGGCTTCGGAACCTGGGGGCCCTACAGCGGTTTCAAGAGTTTCGAGCCGATCGCCCAGGCCATGGGCGGAGCGATGTGCACCACCGGGTTCCCGGAAAACCCGCCGACCTTCGTGTGGCCTGGCATCGGGGATTCCGGAACCGGCATGCACCTTGCGATCGGCATCCTCGCCGCGCTGCAGCAGCGCCACAGCACCGGCACCGGTCAGCAGGTCGAGGTCTCGATGCAGGACAGCGTCGTCAACATCATGCGGATCAGCCTTCGGGACCACCAGAGGCTTGGCGGGGTGCAGCCGCGCACCGGCAACCAGCTCGGACGCACGGTACCGGGCTCGACCTATCCCTGCGCCCCGGGCGGGCCCAACGACTACATCTTCATCTTTGCGCAGCAACAGATGTGGCGTGCCTTCGCGACAGTAATCGGACGGCCCGACATCATCGACGATGCACGCTATGCCACCTTCGACGCCCGTTGGGACAATCGCGAGAGCCTGAATGCGATCATCGAGGGCTGGACCCGGCAGCATACCAAGCACGAAGCCATGCGATTGCTGGGCGACGCAGGAGTCCCGTCCGGCGCCTGCCAGGATACCGGCGAGATCTTCGATGACCCGCATCTGCGGGAACGCGACATGATCGTCGACCTCGACTATCCGGATCGCGGGGGCTACATGACTGTGGGGTGCCCGATCAAGTTGTCGGACTCGGCCGCGTCTGTGGTGCGGCCGCCGGTGCTGGGAGAACACACCGACACGGTGCTGACCGAGCTGTGCGGGGTCACACCAGACGAGATTGCGCGCCTGCGCAACGAGGGCGTGATCTGAAGAAAGGCCGCCACGGAGGAAGCAATGTCGATCACCATCAGGCAAGTCCACCCGCATTTCGTCGGTGAGGTCTCGGGTCTCGACCTGCGCCGGCCGCTCGACCCCGAACAGGCCCGGGAGATCCACGAGGCCATGGACCGGCTGGGCGTCCTGGTCTTCCACGACCAGGACCTGTCCGACGACCATCAGGTGGCGTTTTCCCGTAGCTTCGGAAAGCTCGAACTTGCGGTCGGCTCGAACGTGGTCAAGCCCGAACAGCGCCGGTTGCGGCTCGAGATGGCGGACGTGAGCAACCTGGACAAGCACGGCCAGATGCTCGAACGCAACGACCGACGACGCATGTTCAACCTTGGCAACAGGCTCTGGCACTCCGACAGTTCGTTCCGCGCCACTCCGTCCAAGTTCTCGATCCTGTCGTGCCGGTCGAAGCCCAGTACCGGCGGGAACACCGAGTACGCCTTCATGCCCGCCGCCTATGAAGCACTGGATCAGGAAACCCGCGAAGAGATTGCGGACCTGGTGACCGAGCATTCGCTGATCTTCTCGCGCGGCGTGATGGGGTTCGCGGACTTCAGCGAGGAGGAGCGCGCAACCTTCGAGCCCGTGCGCCATGCGCTGGTCCGGACCAACCGGCTCACCGGGCGCAAATCGATCTACCTGTCGTCCCATATCGGCTCCATCGTCGGCTGGCCGGTGCCCGAGGCCCGTGATTTCATCCGCGACCTTATCGAGCACGCTACCCAGCCGGAGTTCCGTTACGTGCACGAGTGGCGGGTCGGCGACCTGGTGATGTGGGACAACCGGCAGTGCATGCACCGCGTGCGGCGGTTCCGCGACACCGGCGAGGTTCGCGACATGCGCAGGACTACGGTCGCCGGCGAAGGACCGACGATTGAGGCCGAGGCCGCCTGAGGGCCCGCGCCCGGTGCGCCGCCGGCGACACGGTGGCACTGGTTGCTGATGGCCGGCTGAACGCCCCGTACCCCGGGGCGCCGCCCGCTTGTATGCTCTGGCAGGTCTGATCTACCGTTGCGGGGAGGAACTGCACGGGAGATCAGCCATGACAACCAGAGACAGCAATCGTGAGGCCAGCCTGTTCGATCTCTACGCCCGGGATCCGGAGCGTGCGGACTGGCTGGTGTTCGGGCGCAGGAGCCACGGTGACCGACGCGGTTTCCTGAAGGGCGCCGGCCTTGCAACCATGGGAGCGCTGGTCGGCGCCGCCATCCCGTTCCACCGGTCGATGCCGTCGGGATTCATTCCCGAGGCCATCGCCGCCAGCCCGGAGGCCATCGCCGGCAAGGACGGTCTGACAATCCTGAACGACCGGCCGGTCAACGCGGAAACACCACCGCACCTGCTGGATGACGAGGTCACGCCGACGTCGCGTCACTTCATCCGCAACAACGGCCTGCTGCCCGACGACATGGACGCGGCGACCTGGTCACTCACCGTCGATGGCCTGGTCAACACGCCGCTCACGCTCTCGATCGAGGATCTCCGCTCCCGGTTCGAGGTCGTGACGCGTCGGCTGACCATCGAGTGCGGCGGCAACGGACGCGCCTTTTTCGATCCGCCCGCACGCGGCAACCAGTGGACACTGGGCGCCGTCGGCTGCGCGGAGTGGACCGGTGTACGGCTGCGCGACGTGCTGGAAGCCGCGGGACTGGGGAACGGCGTGGTCTACACCGCCCACGAAGGGGCGGACACCCACCTGTCGGGGTCCGACAAGCTGCCGATCTCGCGCGGTGTGCCGATCGAGAAGGCGATGGACCCGAACAACCTGGTCGCGTTTGCCATGAACGGCGGCCCGCTGCATGCGATGAACGGCGCGCCGTTGCGACTGGTCATACCGGGCTGGCCGGGATCGTGTTCGCAGAAGTGGCTGAAGCGCATCTGGCTTCGTGACGTGGTCCACGACGGCGCCAAGATGACGGGAAGTTCCTACCGGGTTCCGGACTACCCGGTGGCGCCCGGCGAGAAGGTGCCGAAGAGCGCCATGAAGATCATCCATTCCATGCCGGTCAAGTCGTTGATCACCACGCCCGAGACCGGCCTTGAAATCGCGGGACGCTCGCTTGAGGTTGCCGGCCACGGCTGGGCCGGGGATCACGAGGTGGCGCGGGTCGACGTGTCCATTGACTTCGGAGCGACCTGGCAGCAGGCCGAGCTTGCGGCACCGGCCAATCCCTACGCGTGGCAGAGATGGTTGGCGACGGTCACCTTTCCGCAGCACGGCTACTACGAGGTCTGGGCCCGCGCGACCGATACGGAGGGACACAGCCAGCCCTTCGCCATCGCGTGGAACCCGAAAGGCTACCTCAACAACGCGATGCACAGGATCTCGGTCCGGGTGACGTGATCGCGCGGTGCCGCCTGCCGGTACTGGCACTGGGTGCAGCTCTGCTCACCTGGTCCGGTACGGCAGTGGCCGAGGACGAGACGCTGCCGGCGGGAACCGGACGGAACGATGTCGAAGCGCTGTGCGGTTCCTGCCATTCGCTGCGCCTGGTTACCCAGCAGGGCCTTGCGCGGGACGTCTGGTCCGAGGTCATCGACTACATGGTCGAGGAACAGGACATGCCGGAACTCGAACCGAACGAGGAAGTCCTGATCCTCGACTACCTCGCACGGTTCTACGGCCCCGACCGGCTTGGAGCGAGAACCGCCGGACAGTAGCCGGGCGAACTGCGGGCAGCGAGGGAAAACGCCAGTGATCATGATTTCGACCTTTCAGGCACACTCCCGCCGCGGCGGGCTGCTGTACGCTCTGCTCCTGCTGGCGGTGATCGGCATCCTGGCGGTCGGTGCCGCGAACGCCGACGACCGGGCAACGGGAACCCGGGAGGGCGCGGAAACCGAAGAGGACTGGCGGGGCCTGGTCGAGGCGGCGGCCTATGCCTACGAGGCCCGCCGACCCTACCAGGCGCAGGAACTGCTCGAACGCGCGGTCGGGAAGACGGAACCCGGCAGCGAGGAACGGGCGGCCGTGCTCAACAACCTCGCGATCGTACTGGAGACCAACGGGCACCTCTCGGCAGCCGAGCAGCTCTACGTCCGCGTGATCGGGCTGTGGACGGCTCTGCTGGGGCCCGACGACATCAACGTTGCGCGCACCCTGGGCAACCTGGCCGATCTCCATCACCGCCAGGGACAGCTCGAAGAGGCCGCCGAGGCCTACGGGCTGGCACTGCAGAGCATCGGGCTTGTCTCCGGGCCCGAGGCGGAACAGGTTCGCGGCATCCTCGAGGAGGGGCAGATCAGGGTCCGTGATGACCAGGAACGACAGGCGTCCGAAGGTGGCGCCAAGGACCGCGGTTCCTGACGCCGGGCGACCGGCATCACCGTGAGCGAATGCCCGTCGATCGTTCCCCGCAGAGTGCCCGATTGTCGATCACAGCAGAGAAACGCTGGTCCGACACGATCCGGACACTCTAGGCCACGGACAGACAGGGACGCGTCGGCAGGCAAGGTTCGCGTGCCCGCCAGTTCAGCGTGCGTGCGCAATACAGGTCCAGAGACACTGTCATAATGGCACTGTGTGTTCTGCGGGCGACCACCTGTCGCCGACAGCGGTCATCTCGCTGCGCTGTGACATCGTTGGCGACTGCAGCGGCGGTCACAGTGTCGGCCAGGTCCCTGAAAGCGACAAGGTGCAGGTTGCGGCCGACGCGCTTCAGATCGCGAGATCGCGGTATTCAGCTGGCGCCGTGGCCGGTCGGAGACGCGGCTGGTCCGAGAGGACCGACTTTCGGACGATGTCGGCGGCGGTGCGCTTTGCGTGGGTACACTCGATGGTGCCGTAGGAGGTCCTGAACACTCCCTTGCGCCCTGTCGTCATGAAGGTCAAATACTGTACGGGAACCTGGGAAATGACGCCCCACTCCGAAAGGACGCATTCCAGGCTGGTGTAGTTGAATTCGCCGGCGCGCATCGCTGCGGCACTCTCCTCGAGCAGTCACCCGTGGCTGCGGCCCGACAAGGGATACAAGTAGAGGCCCTTGCCGAGCCGACCCGCTCGAGCAAGTCGACCCACGCCAGGCCAGCGAGGCTTTCCGAGAGAGCCTTCGCGGAATCGTCCGGGAACATCATTCGCGTGTCGGAGAATGTGAACGCGGCTCGCCCGCACCGCTCCCAGTCGGTGAGCGTATTGATGGCTTCGGCAATGCGCATCCGGGTTCTCGTTGGTGGTCATATACCTGAGCCGCTCTTGCAAACAGCGGGATCACGCGATTTCAGGGCCCTGAATAGGGGCAATTTTCTGAAAGAGAGGGGGCATAGGGATCACCCAGTGGTATGTTGAAGTTGCAAAACCAACAACATACTGACGAAAAGCAGTCTCCCCGATGCCCTGTTTTGAGAGTGTGTCCGACCTCTGGTACCGATTCCAAGGCGAGTTGTTTCCCGAACTGACCGCCGCCGTGGATCGTCTGTCGGATTGGCGCCGGAAGTTGATCGTGGTACTGGAGTCTGCGCCTCCCGAAGACCATCTCAGCCCGCAATTTTGCAAGCAGTTCGTGGTGCCGATCCGAATACAGACGTTCACCTACGGGCTCTGTCATGGCCTTGCTGTTTCACTCTCTCGCGTTTCGACGTTCCGCGCCATTCCCACGGCGGTACGGGGGGACGGCCGGACCAGATTCCGCGCCGGGCTTGGCGGGCGACGGCTTCATCACCGGCATAGGTTTTTGAGGACTTGACGAATGCAAAGGCCCATCCGGCTTCTACCACCCAACGGTTCAGTTCGACTTCCTCTCCTTCAATCCTACAAACACCCCGAAGCCGCACCAAACCGGGACGCAAGCGATCGCAGACTACATTGCGGCCTGCGATGTGCCGCTCCAGCGCCAGGCCCGCCTCGCGGCCGCAGGCCCATTCGGACTCGTCCGCGGCGGTACAGGGCTGCTTGAGTTCGGGCGCATCGATACCGTCGAGCCGAACCTGTGTTGCGGCCTCCCCGATCTTTATCGTATCGGCGTCGATCACCTGCGCCTTGCCGCCGAGCCGCCGAATCGCGCCCCTGCTGGTTTCAATCCGTCCGGCATCTCCGAGATCGGCGATAAGCCTGTCGCGGTTGAATTCATGCCCGAGCACGACGCGCCGCGATGCGCTCGGGTCTTCCCTTCCATCCACCGTTACAGGCCTGGACGACGAATATCCGACGGCCGTGAGCTTGCCGCGCGCCCACTCTCCGAGCGGCGTTCCGGCCGCATGGTCCAAGCAATGCGCCAGCACCGACTGCGCCCGGCGTTGCGACAGGCCGAGATTCGCCACCCATGCATCCCGTTTCGTTTGCGCGCTCTTCCATTCCGGCGAGGAATGGCCTTCGATGCGGATTTCGTCGATGTCGAACCGGTCCGCCGAGTTCCTGAGTTCTGCCAGCCATCGAGGGCAAATGTCGTCCAGAACGGCCTTGAAACTTGGCGGTATAACTGCGCTACCGGTCTCGAAAACCACCGTTTCGGGAAAGACGACCCGGCCGGAAGGGTCGATCTTCCCGCCCGCCTTCTCCACGTCCGTCGCAAGCTCGCGTTTCAGACTGTCGATGAATTCCCCGCGCGCCGCCGCGTCTTCGGCGAGCCGGTCCTTGACCGCCGCAAGCCGGCTATCGACGGCGCGTTCCTTTGCCAGCAGATCCTCGATCCGGCTCACCAGCTCTTCGTTACTGTCTTCTCCGTCGGGATCGAGCGCGCGGCGCAGGTCAATTGCTTCGACGATCTCCTCTTCGTTCTCCTTGATCCATTGCTCGTAGCCCTCCAACGCCGCCAGACGCTCCGGCGACACCGGGATCGCATCCGTCGAAAGCGCGTCCGGGTCTCGCGCAAGTCCGGTAAGTTTCTGCAACTCGTCCGGCTCCAGGGCTGCCGCCGCTTTCGCCAGATCACGTTGCGCCGGGTCCTCGACTAGCCCTGCCCGTTCTTCCAACGTTGCCAGCCGTTCATTCGACACCGGGACCGCCCCTTCCGTCAGCGCCGCCGCCGCCACAATCGCCTCCGGGTTGCGGGCAAGTTCGGCGAGCTTTCGCAACTCGCCCGGCTCCAGGGTTGCCGCTGTCTCCGCCAGTTCGCGCCGCGCCGGGTCCTTGACCAACCCCGCCCGTTCCTCCAACGCCGCTAGCCGTTCCTCCCGCACCAACGCAGCGCCTTGTTCAACCAGCCGCCAGTCCTCCGGTGACAGTTGTGACACCCGTTCCGCCTGTTCCTTCAACGCCGCCAGCCGTTTACTCGACACCGGGACCGCTCCTTCGGACAGCGTCGCCGCCGCCGCAACCGCCTCCGGGCTGCGGGCAAGTTCGGTGAGCTTTCGCAACTCGGCCGGCTCCAGGGCTGCCGCCGTCGCCGCCAGTTCGCGTCGCGTCGGGTCCTTGATCAACCCCGCCCGTTCCTCCAACTCCGCTAACCGTTCCTCCCCCACCAACACAGCGCCTTGTTCAACCTGCCGCCAGTCCTCCAGTGACAGTTGCGACGCTCGTTCCGCCTGTTCCTTCAACGCCGCCAGCTGCTCCGCCGGCACCAACGCAGCCCCTTGCTCAATCAGCGCCCAGTCCTCGGGAGACAATTGCGATGCCCGTTCGACCTCATCCTGCACTTGATGGCGCCAGAACAGCAGCAGCATCAGCAGCACGAAAGCGACCAGCATGAACGCCTCGGCGACCGTCAGCCCCATGATCGCTCCCCGGCGGTACTGGCTGCCGGAGTCCCCCGCAGGGAAGTATCTGTGCACCGCTCAGTGCCCCGTTTCGCCTAACGGCCGCGGTTGAACAAATTGCCTAAAGGCCACGAGGAGTCCGGCCTTCTATCCGCCAGGTCGCCGAGTTTCCCTATGGCTGTGGACAGCGCAGTATTCGCTGTTTCCAGCCTTTCCGCGGCGTCCGCAATGCGCTCCGCCGCGCCGGCAATATTCGTTTGCAAGTCGGCTGCGGTAGTGCGTTCCGCCGCCGCCTCGAAGTTTTCCGCCGCCGATTTGAGCTTCCCGGATGAGTCCGCCAACGTTGTAGAGACGGTGGATGCGCTCTCACCTATACGCGCGACCGCAGGTTCGAGCTTAGTTGCAATGCCATCCTCGACCCTTGCAAGTGTGCCGACGAGGCCGGACAGCGCCGCGTCAAGGCCATGGCTCTCGCGCGATAATGTAACTATACCACCGGTCAACGCCTTCATGCGCTCCAGTTCGTTGCGGACCGCTTCCGCGCTCTCTCCCGTTTGCTCGAAGGTTGTCCGGCTCAGGTTCGCCAGCTGGCCCACCTCCTCCCGGTATTCCGCAATCGCCTGTACGGCATCGCCCAGGACACGGCGCAGGTCGGCCATGGTACTTTCGAGTATCTGCCCGTATTCCCCGCTGCTGTGCTGCAGCGCTTCCCGAATGGAGCCATGACGCTCGGAGATAGTTTCAGTAATGTCCTTCAGGGCTTTGCGAAAAGCGGAAACGCTTTCTTGCGCAGCCACCCGATACGTCTCGGCGTCGTGGGCCACGCCTTCCTCTACGGCTGCCCAGTGCTCCGACAGCTTGCTTTCGGTTTCCTCGGAGAAACGGGTCAGCGCCGTTGAGCTGGACTCCAAAGCCTGCCGGTGTGCATCCGTATCCTGCGCCAAGGTTTTCCGAATTGCGTCCCGCTGTTCGGCCAATATCTGGCTCGTTTCGACTGAATAGCGCTTCAATTCACCAATGCTCATGCTGAGATGGGTGCGGAAATCGCGCACGGCGAGATCGAAATCGACGCGCGTTTCGCTTTCCTGCTGCGCAATATCGGGGGCCATCCTCTGCATCAGAACCCGCAACACAATACCGGCGATTGTCGAGGAAAGCGCAACGCCGAAGCCCGCAATCGTCTTCCCGAGCAACTGGTCCTGCGGGGCTGCATCGGCCGGCTCGTAGAGCTGGTAGAGGGTAACGGCTAGGCTCGTCAGTGTAAACACGAAACCAAGATAATAGCAGTTATCGCCGATTATGTCGTAGATGCGCTTGTCACTGATTGCGAGCGCAATCATCCAATAAACAAACAAAACCGCTATTGGCAGTCCAATGACTTCATAAATTGTAAAGTCCTGCAATCTAAAATACAGAATGCCGCCACTTCCCGCCAAAAAAGCAAGTGCAAGCGTCCCTCTGTTCAAACTCTCTCGACTGCTTCGCATGACAAAAGACCTTTGGTGAAAATGCACGTAATCTCACAGATCGCCAAGCAGGCAAGTGGTAGTACGGACACGGCTTGCACCCGCCCGATCGAAATAGTTAACCCAAAAGTCATCCACCGCCGCCTTATCAACCCCGGCGCCGGGCCTTGGAACGCGGCATATCTCGACCTCGACGCCCCGCAAACGGCCCGCCAGGCGTTCCGCGTCCTGCGAGCGAACGAAACGCCGCCAAGTGTCGCCACGATAGAAGCTGAAAGCCTCGCTGTTCTGGATCAGGTCCGAAACGATGATCACCCGCCGGGGATACGACGCATCGACGAAGCCCGGAGCCGATACAAGCAGCGCCTGCAACGACTCCATAATCGGCGAGCGCTCCGCCGCCGAACTGTCCAGCATCGCCGAAACGATAGCCTCAAAGGGCTCCAGAAACTCCTCCCGGTAACGCTCCTCGATCATGCGCGGGTTCTGGTAAATCTCGCTCGCCTCTTTCCCCGTCGCCGGCTTGCAGCGGGCAAAAACCGCGCCTCGCTCAGCGGCATCCACTCGCACTGCGCCCACTGCAATAAGCGTCCCCTGCCTGGCGTCATCGATCCGGCTGTCGAGCAGGCCCCGGAGACGATTATGCTGCACCGGATTCAGCGAATCGGTCAGATCAAGAAGCACCGCCAACCCGGCTGCAGAGCCGGAAGTCTTCGGGCAGAGCCTTTCATCGACGGTCTCCCCCTTGAATACGAACTGCACAAGGACGACCGCACCGATTGCGACGACGACGGCCACGGCCATTACAGCGGCCCACACCCAATTCGGAGCGCGCCCTCCGCGTTCGCGTGTCGTCCAACGCCTTCGCGGATAGCGGCTCACGCGCGGCCGCTCCGGTCGCCATCGAACGAATCCATGGCGTCTTGGCATGTCCGATGGATGCGCTCCACCGCCTTCTCCACGACGTCGGCAAGGTGTCGCGCAACTTTCGAATTCGGCGGCGGGGGCTCAACCAACTCCTCTTCGGCGGGGAAGCTGAACGCCTGTCGGAAATAGCCAGGTTCCGGCGTGCTGCGGGCTTTGCGGTTGGCATCTCGGTAAACAGCCAGCAGATCACCAGAAATCCGGTCGCACTCCTGTAGAAAAACCCGCCGCTGGCCAGCAAGCGCCAAAAGTCCTGTCCGGGCGCCTTGAGCGGTTTTGAATCCGCTCTGAAGTTTGTCACACTCAATCCCCAGATCGGTGACCGCACTGTCGCGGGTCTCGATCAGAGCCCTGAATGTCTCGTCTCGCAATTCTTGCCAATCACGCCGTTTCTGGTCGAATTTATCTGATACCCGGCTGTAACCGGGGTATGGATCGACCGCGCCATACGCTTTCCAGCCGGCAATGGCTGCAAACAGCAGTCCGAGACCGGTTAACAGCCAAGCATCTAAACTTTGCATTTGCGCATGTCCGGCAACCACACGTTCGAATGCCGCTCCAGCGGCTTCATTCCAATCGACTGTCGCGGTCAAGTCCCGAAAGTGCCCAACCAAAAAATTAGTAAAAAAAGCAAAACATACGCCAAGGATCAACGCAAGACAACCCACGAGTTTACGCAAGAACGTCGCATGATTTTTCTGACGGACACTATGTCCTGCAATACTCGCGGCTCCAACATTGACAATTGAAATTACCAAGGCAGTAATCACACCGCCCGCCAATCCTGCTACATTAGCATCAGCAAAGAAGACTCCGTTCAGTGCCGATTCCGCAAGAATTATGATGGAGCACAACGCCCACCACTGCCACATACCTCCCGTTTGGTACGCCTGCCGGTCTAGACCATTGTCCTGCTTGAATCGCATGAGGCCGGCTTCGCTTCCATTCAGGTCGTCTCGCGCATTATTCAATCGGGTACGTCTCGCATTCACCTCCCTACGAAAATCGGTTTCGGTATTGTTGGCAATGTTCCGAATCCCCGGTCCGATAGCGTCAACGGCCTCAATGCGCTCCCGGTACACCTGTTCGTGCTCGGCCGCGTTCCCCAACCCCTGCCGCCGAAGCTTCCCGACGGCGGCGATCGCCTCCCGCTCCACCGGATCAAAATCGACGGCGTTGCTGTCGGGTTGGCCGACCCTGCCGTTCTCCAGTCCGCGCACTTCCAAACGGAGTTGCTTCCCGATGGCGTCGAGATCGACTGGAGGGAATATCTCGCCCGGCAAGGTGGTTTGGTGGTTCTGTTTCTTGTTCAGGCCGAACATGCTCTCGAACGCTCCCTTCCCGCCACCCTCTCCTGCCTACGCCCGCCTTCCGAACTCAGCACGGCAGAGTAACTATACTATAGAGCCATGCCTTGCAAATCAGCGGTCTCACACGATTTCAGGGACCTGAACAGGGGCGATTTTCGGAAAGAGAGGGGGCACAGGGACCACCCAGTGGTATATTGGTGTTGGGATACCAGTAACATACTGACGAATAGCAGTCTACCCGATACCCTTGTTCAAGAGTGTGTCCGAATTTCTGGCGCTGATTTCAAGGTGAGTTGATTCCCGAACTGACCGATGCCGTGGGTCGACTGTCGGATCGGCGCCGGAATCTGGTTGCGGTATTGGAGTTTGCGCCCTCTGAAAACCGGTCAGCGTCTCTCCCACCACTCTGAGTTCACAGTTTTGCAAGTAGCTCACCTGATATTGATATAGGTGTTTTGTCCACCAGAACCGACGGACATTCCGTGTCCCGGAGAGCCTCGAGCGGCTGACTGCGAGCCTGGCGCGGCCCCGACAACGCTGCGGAACCGGCCGGCGACCTCGCGGGNCCGG
>JGI24796J26693_1000656_pt1 | contig 22592 bp, 18 predicted proteins | sample PinacodermFT_FD_26693 | JGI IMG/M metagenome (IMG submission 26693)
CCCCCGGGGCGGCCCGCCCGGAAAAACCCCCCCGCCCCTAGTCATTTGACTCAGGGTAGGAGAGAGGTATATCAGGGAGCCCTGTGTCGGCAGGCCGGCGTTGGCCCCCCTTGACAAAGACACAGGAGGTTCAAAAATGCTCTCCGCTCTCCGCTCTCCGCTCTCCGCTCTCCGCGCGGAGGGCGGGGCATGAGGCCGCGCCGGCTGGCCCTGCTCGGCGGTCTCGGTCTGCTGCTCCTGGCCGTCCCCAGCACGTGGGCGCAAGTCAATGCAGGCGACAGAGCGGCGTTGAAAGCGCTCTACGCCGCGACTGATGGCGACAACTGGTCAAACAACACGGGCTGGGACACTATCGACACCGCCGCCAGCCTGGAGAACTTGCATGGCGTCACCGAGGCCAGCGGGCGGGTGACCATAATCAATCTCCACGACAACAACCTGCGTGGGACCATTCCCACTGAGATCGGCCAACTGACCCGCCTGACCCAACTCGTTCTCAGCAACAACCAACTGACCGGGACCATTCCCGACCTCAGTGCCCTGACCCGCCTGACCGAACTCCGGCTCAGCAACAACCAACTGACCGGGACCATTCCCGCCCTCAGCGCCCTGAGCAACCTGACTTGGCTCGATCTCGCCACCAACCAACTCAGCGGGCCGCTTCCCTCAGACCTGGCCGCCAAGCTGCCCGCCAGCCTGCAAACGCTCGGTCTCCACACCAACCAACTCAGTGGGTCCATTCCCGACCTCAGCACCCTGACCAACCTGATCCAACTCTATCTCCACACCAACCACCTCAGTGGGCCGCTTCCCTCAGACCTGGCCGCCAAGCTGCCCGCCAGCCTGCAAACGCTCAATCTCAGCGTCAACCGCCTGAGCGGGCCGATTCCCGCCCTCAGCGCCCTGACCAGCCTGCAAACGCTCAATCTCAGCGTCAACCGCCTGAGCGGGCCGATTCCCGCCCTCAGCGCCCTGACCAGCCTGCAAACGCTCGCTCTCTACAACAACCGCCTGAGCGGGCCGATTCCCGCCCTCAGCGCCCTGACCAGCCTGACCCGGCTCTATCTCCACAACAACCGTCTGAGCGGGCCGCTTCCCGACCTCAGCGCCCTCATCAGCCTGACCGACCTCGTTCTTTTCAACAACCAACTGACCGGCTCTCTCCCGACGTGGTTGAACAGCCTGACCAGCCTGCAATGGCTCTACCTCAACGACAACCGCCTGAGCGGGCCGATTCCCACCCTCAGCGCCCTGACCAGCCTGCAACGGCTCTATCTCAATAACAACCAACTGACCGGCGCGATTCCCACCCTCAGCGCCCTGACCAGCCTGCAACAGCTCTACCTCAACGACAACCAACTCACCGGCGCGATTCCCGCCCTGCCGACCAACCTGGCGTGGCTCTCCCTGTATGGGAACACCGGGCTGTACGGCTATCCCAGCAGCCTGAACACCCGGACCGGCCTGCACCTGATCGCGCCCCTCCCCCAAGACTCCCTGTGTCTGCCCAGTACGATGGGCGGCAGTGACTGCACCATCCCGACCAAGGTGGACCTGTTGACGGCGTGGACCGTCCCCCAGCAGCCCCTCACGATGAACGTGCTGTGGGAGCCGCGTGTCACCCCCGCCCCGAGCAGCTATACCGCGGAGTATGCCCCCTTTCCCGGCGGCTCCTGGATGCCGATGCCGGTGGATGCGACAGCGAGACAGGGCCGTCCGTCCGGCGCGGCCATCCAACCCGACCTGACCCCCGGCGCGACCTACCAGATACGGGTCCGCCCGGCTGCCAACGACACCCCTTGGTTGTGGACCACATTCACCCTGCCTCAGGGCACGGGTGGCGGCACCAATACCGGCGGCACCAATACCGGCGGCGGCGGTGGCGGTGGCGGTGGTGGCGGTGGCGGTGGTGGCGGTGGCAGTACCACGCCCGCCGACCGGCACGGCGACACGCCGGCCGACGCCACCTCTCTGAATCCCCGGCGCTACACGACCGGCGTCCTCGCGCGCACTCTCACCGCCCACCTCCAGAGCCGGCGCGACGTAGACTATTTTACCCTGGAGTTGCCCTATGCCGGCATCCTGACTGCCCAGACCACCGGCGCCGACACCACCGGGCGGCTGTATCAGGCCCAGGAAGAAGGCGACCCGCTGCTGGTGGCGGAAGACACGGACAGCGGGCGCGGCACCAACTTCGCCCTGGGTGAGGCCGTCGCGGCGGGGACCTACTATCTGGCCGTGTCCGCCGGGCGGCGCAGCGGCGAGTACGAGCTGACCGTCCACTACACCCCGGCCTTTGTCGAGAACCCCGGCCCCGACTCCCCGCAGAGCGGCGTCAGTGTGCTCTCGGGCTGGGTGTGCGACGCCGACACGGTCGAGATTGAACTCCTCCCCGCCGACGGGGCCTCCCTGACGTTTACCCCGGCCCTGGGCCTGAGTCGGACCGACACGGCCGTGGCGTGTGGCCCCCGGACCACCGACACGGGCTACGGGCTGTTGTTCAACTGGAACCTGCTGGGCGATGGCGCCCATACCGTGCGGGTGTGGATCGACGGCGTGGTGCTGGCCGAGCGGCAGATTACCGTCACCACCCTGGGCGCCCACCCCGAGCAGGAGTTCCGCCGGGGACTGACCGCCACCACCGAGGTCGTGGACTTTCCCGCCGGGGGCGAGACGACCCTCCTGCGGTGGCAGACCGCGCTCCAGAACTTCGTCCTGGCCGCCGGCGCGGGCGGGGGCACCGGAGAACAACTGACACCCGCCCAGGCCCGGCTGGGCAATCCGGCGCCCGGCTCCTTTCAGAGTGGCATCGGCGTGCTGTCCGGGTGGGTGTGTGAGGCGGAGATGGTGGAGCTCGTGTTTGAGACGGCCGCCGGCACCACCTTCACTGAAGAAGCTGGCTACGGCACGGAACGGGCGGACACGGCAGACGTGTGTGGGGACACGGACAATGGCTTTGGGCTGTTGTTCAACTGGAACCGCCTGGGCGACGGCCAGCATACGGTGCGCGCCTTGGCCGATGGGGACGAGTTCGCCCACAGTACGTTCAATGTGACGACGCTCGGGGAAGAGTTCGTGCGGGGGCTGCGCCGCACGCATACGATTGAAGACTTCCCCGCTGAGGGCCAGACCACCACGGTCGCGTGGCAGACGGGCCAACAGAATTTTGTCATTACGGGGGTGGAGTAGCGCCGCCGGCAAACAGGCACAAAGGCAGTACGGGTAGGGGTGGCAGGATACGCATGGTGTAGCCTCAAAACTCCACCCTGCCCCGGCTCCGCCGCCCGGCTGGCGCCGGAAACGCCCTGAGACGGCCCATGCCGCGCCCTCGAATTCCCCCCGCTGACCGTCATCCCACAGGAGCGCGGGGCCGGCTTCACGCTACGGCACGCGCACGCCGGCCTCTTCGTAGAGCGGGAGGACCGCCCGCTTCGCGGCGGCCCAGACCGCCCGGCGGTACAGCTCTTTGACGGCTTCCGTCTGTACGATGCCGGCGTGAATCGCCCGCCGCACGTCCTCCACACCAACCACCCCGCCCTGGTTGGCCACGCGGCTGAGCTGGTTGAGGTTGCGGCCGATCGCAGCCAGCTCGCGGTGCATCCGGCGGAGATCCAACACCCCATCGTCGAAGTAATCCGGACCACCGGTGAGCGCTTCGCGGATCAGCCGGCGCATGATCCGGCTCGGGGTCTGGCCGAGATCGGCGGCTAATTTCTTGAGTCCCGCGTCCTCTTCCTCTCGCAGCCGGACGAAAGCCATCTTCGAGCGGATCGCGCCGGGTTTTGCCTTCGGTCGGCCCATCTGTTTTCCCTCCTCAAATATCCGGCGTCAGCCGGGCGGCAAAGCCGGGGCATTCTGTAGGCAAGAAACCCGCTTCGGGTTTTTGTCTAGCAGAATGCGTATCCTGCCTTACGGTAAAGAATAAACGCAACAGTCTCCATAGCAAAAAAGACGGGAAAAGGCCGGGGAATGAAAAAGGCCCGGGAAGCGGCGGCGAAAATCAGCACCCAAGGCGGCATTTTGTAGGGAAAAAATAGCCAGCAGAGGGCCGGAGCAGGGCGCTTTGCGGGCCGAAGCCGGGCACTCGGCCCTTTTGTGCTCGATCTGCCCCGGTTTGGACTGGCGCCGGGCGGCTTCCGGATTGCGGGTGGTCGCCTTCCTTTCGTGTTGCTGGCCTGGTTTTTTTTGGTTTTTTTGCTAAACGTTTCAAGGCTGGTAAGTTCCTGGTTTCACTGTGGAACGCTGGAACGTTCCAAACTTTTCAGATGGACACCCCCGCCGCCGCCCCCGCCTTCCACCGCGCCCGAGAGCTGCGCGAGGAAGGGAAAAGCCTCCGCGCTATTGCGGACATCCTCGCCGCTGAAGCCGTCCCCCTCCCCCCAGGGCGCGCCACGAAATGGAGTCATACGGCGGTGGTGCGGTTATTCCGACAATGTGACACCCCGCCCGCCGCTCCTGGACGGGCCGGCCGCCAGGCGCCGCCCGCGTCCCCTGCGCCCGCTCCTCAGCCGCCGCCCCCCGTCCGCCTCGACCGGGACATGCCCCCGCTCGGCGGCCCGGGCTGGGTGCCAGAGGGGTGGCGGCCTCGGCTGCTGATGGGACTGCTTGGTGTGGGGCTGCTCGGCGCGAGCGCGACGGCGCTCTATCAGGCCCAGGAGCTGCGGACCTGGCAGGCCGCGTGGGCCGCGCTGACCCCGCAACAGGCGGAGCAGGTCAACGAGTGGATACGGGCGGCGCACGCCGACTAGGAGCGCCCCACTCCGAGAGCGACCGGCGCTAGGCGGGACCGGTGCGCCGTAACAGCGCCTCTAGGGCCTGGCCCTGGCGTTCAAGCGCCTGGCCTTGTTGGGTGAACGCCTGGGTCATGGCTTCGCCTTGCTGGGTGAACGCCTGGGTCATGGCTTCGCCTTGCTTTCTGAACGCAGCGGCCAGCTCGTCAATTTCTCGGTCCCGGCGTTTGCCCGCCGCCTTCATCGAGAACAACCCCCCCACAATGCAGCCCAAGCCTACGACGCTGGCCACCGCCTGTGTGATCTCTACCCAGCGCGGCCCCTGCAACGCGGCGACCGCCTCCCGCGCCAACTGTAAAAATTCTGCGTCCATCGCTCCTCCTATCCTACTGACTATCGGTCATCTCGGCCACGGCCTGCAACCAGGCCCCGGCCCGGACGAGCGCTTGGGCCTGGCTCGGCTGCTCGTCGATGGTCGTCTGCCGCACCCAGGCGCCGCCTCGCCACTCCTCCGCGACCAGCACCCACTTCCGCAGGCTTTCCTTTTCGATCCGGACCCGCTCGGTCCGCGAGAGCTCGGGCAGAGTGACGGCCTGGGCGGGCCGGGGGCCTAACACCTTGTCTACGACGATTTGCATGGCTCCTCCTCTGCGGCGAGCTCGGCCCTGACCGCCGCCTCCTGACAGGCCGGGCTGCAAAATTCAAAGTTGTAGGGCCAGGCCGCCGAGTCCTCGACGTTGTACACGCGCCGACAGCCGATACAGACGCTCTGCATAATGCTCTCCTTTCGATCTGGACCCGTGAGGGGGCGGTTCATTGTATTTGAATACGAAAATTGCCCACAAAGAAACTTTTTTCCCTTTGGGGCTCGCCCACGTTTCCCCCAAAGGGAAAAAAGTGCATAGCTCCGCCGTGAGGCGGGCATTATCCGGTACTGAAAACGGTCAGTTGACTGTCAACTATGACAGGTTGCCGGGTTCCTCCCGGCGTTCTGGCGTAGTTGCTGGATGACGTGCTCGGTCATGGCAGATAAAGAGCCGACGCGGAGCGGCATTTTCTCCTTTTTTGGTGGTGGGTCCGGTGGAAGTGTCCCACTATCCCCGGATTTGTCAGCAGGTCCCGGATAGTGGGACACTTTGAGATTGAGGTAGATAGAGCGCGTCCAGCGGGCCAGCTTCTCGCTCAAGATCGTCAGGTTTGTTTGCCAGCGGTTCCAGCCGAGCGGCGGGCGCTGGATCGACGTGAGCAGCTTCAGCTTCACGAATTTCGTGACCCACCGGGTGACTGTCCTGATACTACAGCCGACTTTTTTGGCGAGGTATGCCCGACCTTGGTCGGTGAAGGGCTCGCCTTTCAGGAACGCCCACGCGCTGATGAAGGTGATTTCCTCCAGGATGCCCTGCCCGTGCCCCCGGCTGAGGGCCTTTTGGATGTCGTCCGGCAGGGTGCCGATTTTCCGCGCGGTCAGCTCACGGGCGGCACGCCGGCGGGCGGCCTCGACGGCGGCCTCGCGGATCCAACGTTGTTGTTCGTGCTTGCGTTGGGTGTCCTCTCCCACTAGGATATTTCCTGGTGGTGAGGGTGGCGGCGATGTTGATGGCATCGGCGTTGCCTTTCGGGGCCGATCACGTGGGGTGGTCGGCCCTTTGTTTATTCCGGCCACAGGAGGCCGGTCCCGTCAGAGTACCAGTGTTTGATTCTGGGGGTCAAATGGAGTTTGAAAACGGGCTCCCTTTCCCCCGCTTCCGGGGTGGCTCGGTGTCGCTTTGGACACGGAGCCGGGGGCGGCGGGGGCGGGGGTCGGACTCGCGACCTGGGCAGGCCTGCCCGCGTCCACGCGGCATGTCTTGGGGTGGTCCGGGGCATAGTCTGCTGGCGTCGCCCAGCAAGTCATGCTGCGAGGAGACGAGCAGCAAAAAGCAGAGGGCTTCAGCCCGATTTCTACCTGCCGCCCGGCGAAGCCATGCCCCTGGGCCGAAGGCCATAACCTGCCCCGCCCTGGCCGGCCCGGCCGCTCTGTCACTCATAATACAATTTATGACTGCTTGCTGCGGTGCGCGCGGGACGAGCGGACCGCGGCCCAGCGGCCGGGCCTGATGCAGGAGCCCGCTAGACCCCGCCGAATCTGGCGTTTTGCGCTTTGCCGGCAAAGCCGCATTTTGGGCCGCTTGCAAGAAGCAGCGCGGCCACTCGCTCTTTTCCTGAAAAACCGGCCTCCATATTTGCCGTCTAACGGACGATCTCGACCGGGCGAATGGTAACGGTCGTGGGGAATCGGCTTCTTTTGCCCTGGGCGGGAAAGAGCGCGCCGGGGCCGCGTTGTGGCAAATCGCCCTGGTGGGGGTTCAGAGTCTTATTCTGAAAAGAAGATTCCGCGCCTGACCGAATATTATTCGGCGGCGCGTGGTCCGGACGTCCGGCGCGGGGCCTGAGTCGCGGTAGATCGGCGCCGGCCGGCCGGCGCCCTGGCGGCACCCGCCCTTAAAATCTTCGGAGAGCTGGACTTTCTGCCGAACATTCGTAAAAACCGCCCGCCGCGCTGTACACGCCTGTTTCAAAACCGCCCGATTTGCGTCCGATAATATCCTTTCTGTTCAGGTTGGGCGGCTCCCGCCGGCTGACGCTTGCGTCCAAGAAGAAACCCTTTGATGATCTCCACATCAGATTTTTCCCCTCCAGAATAGGGTGGGAGAGCAAGAATCTTAGATTCTTGCTAGAGAGGACAGGATGGAACAGCAAATACAGCTTCCGGAGGAGCAAGGAGCCATGCGATGATACCAGACTACCAAACGCTGATGCGCCCTGTTCTGGAATCGGCCCAGGAGGGGGAAGTAAGAATTGGCGAGGTCGTGGATCGGCTCGCTGACCGACTTGATCTCAGCGAAGAAGAGCGCAACGAACTCTTACCGAGCGGCCAAGCCCGCTTTGCCAACCGCGTCCACTGGGCCAAGGGCTATCTAAAACAGGCGGGCCTCGTGGAGCCAACCAAGCGAGGGTCTTTCATCATTACCGAGCGTGGAAAGCAGGCGCTCGCTGATGTGGGGGCCACGATTAACTATGCGTATCTAGAACAGTTCGAGGAATTCAAAGAGTTCCTAATGCGTCACCGCGCTGCACCCGAGACTGGGCCGAACGACGCGATGACGCCCGATGAGCGTCTGCGCCACGCCTACAAGCAGATTAACGACGACCTTTCTGAGGAGCTGCTGGACCGAGTACGTAAGGGCTCTCCAGAGTTCTTTGAAAATCTGATTGTCGAGTTGCTGCTGGCGATGGGCTATGGCGGGACCGAGGACTCGGGGCGCCGCCTTGGCAAGAGCGGCGACGACGGTGTTGACGGTGTCATCGAGCAAGACGCTCTTGGCGTGGATCAAATCTATTTGCAGGCCAAGCGCTATGCGGCCGACAAGACCATCGGGCCAGATGCCATTCGGGATTTCTTTGGGGCGCTCAACTTGAAGAAGGCCCAAAAGGGCATTTTCGTCACCACCTCTTTGTTCAGTGAAGCAGCTCGCAGCACGGCAGAAAACCTCACGTCCCGGATCGTTCTTATCGACGGGCTCAAGCTCGCCAGTCTGATGATCCGCTATAACACCGGCTGTCGGGATGAAGAGGTGCTGTATCGGAAGAAGATTGATGAGGACTTCTTCGGCCAAGAGTGACCCACCCAGGTGCTCGTCCCCGTCTGGACCATCCCGAGCCCGAGCCAGCAGAAGCATTTGGCCGCGCGCAGGCCCCAGCTCGCTGGCGGAAAAAAGTGTCACGCTTGGGAGAGGTGACGACCTCACTGGGAACTCTGGTAGCCACTCTTGTAGCGGAAGAGAATCATATCCACTTCGTACTGCTTCTTGTGGTATTCTTCGCACAGAAACGCGACGAGTGTACAAACATCGGTCGAGCACTCCTTAGCACAATCCTCCAAATGCCTATCGGGCTTGTATGTATCGACAAGACCGGTGTCCTTGGCCAGATGGTACTTGGTGATGGGTCCGATCCCAGGCAGTTTCGTCAGCGCGGCCAGCTTCTCTTTCTTGCCGCGCTTTTTCTCGATGCGCTTCTTGAACTGCTGCCAGCCTCCTTCGTCATAGATTTGCTGAGCGCCTTTCAAAAAGAGGGTGGTTTTCCTGAGGCTCTGGATGGGGAGCTTCTTGGCCGTAGGACCTGCCTTCATTCGCACGAGGGCGGCTAGGGCAAACTGCTGGAAGACTTTTTTCATCTCCGGGAATTTGGCGTCCACGACCCTGGCCTTGAAGCCGGACGCGAAGACCACCCCGCAGTACACGGCCAGAAAGGTCTTTTCATTAAGGCGCTGCCAATTCTTGGGACGAGGGACATCCTCCCCCACCTTTTCACGGGCGATCTCGAACAGCTTTCTCGCGTTGGCTTTATCCATGATCTCTCCATCTACTGCCAGGCTATAGTCGGTGGTCGTGGGTGCTCACCCGCGCCGCTTGGTTGTCTCGGCCAGGCGTAACAGCTCGGCTAAGACTTCGCCTTGCCGGTCGCGGGCCTGCCCGATTTTACCCACGGTTTCGGCCTGGGATTTCCGCCGCCTTTTCATTGCCCGTTCCAACGGCCGCCGCAGATGAGGCGGGGACTGATAGACCGTTCTCCCGTTTTCCTGAAACGGCAACAGTTCTATGGTCTCGACGCTCTTGACCGCTCTCAACCGTTTGAGGGTCCAGGCCGCGATGTGCTGGTCCATGTCCGGCTCTCCTATCAGATGCTTATGCTGAAAATAAGATTCCGGTCCGGTCAGGCCCGTGCTTCCTTACTTGATCTTTTTGCACAGGTGACTCCCCTGGTCTTTCCGCCCCTGCGCCCCGCTCACGCCCGCTGCCTCGTAGAGCGGAAAGACCGCCCGCTTCGCGGCGGCCCGGACCGCTTGGCGGTACAGCTCCTTGACGGCCTCCATTTGCACGATGCCGGCGTTAATCACCCGCCGCACGTCCTCCCCACCGACCGCCCCGCCCTGGTTGGCCACGCGGCTGAGCTGGTTGAGGTTGCGCCCGATCGCGGCCAGCTCGCGGTGCAGCCGGCGGAGATCCAACACCCCATCGTCGAAGTAATCCGGACCACCGGTGAGCGCTTCGCGGATCAGCCGGCGTATGATCCGGCTCGGGGGCTGGCCAAGATCGGCGGCTAATTTCTTGAGCCCGGCCTCCTCGTCCGCTCGCAGCCGGACGAAAGCCATCTTCGAGCGGACCGCACCGGGTTTTGCCTTCGGTCTGGGCATCTGGTCTCCCTCCTCACAAATCCGGCGTCAGCCGGGCGGCGAAGCCGGGGCAGTCTGGAGGCAAAGAACCCGCTTCGGGTTTTTGTCTAGCAGAATGCGTATCCTGCCTATGGTAGAAAATAAACGCACAGTTCCTAAGGGTAAAAAAGACGGAAAAAGGCGGGGGAATGAAAAAGACCCTGGAAGCGGAGGCAAAAATCGGGGGCACGACAGGCGCATTGCAGGGGAAAAACGACCAGCAGAGGGCCGAATCCGGGCGCTCGACCCTTTTGTGCTCGATCTGACCGGGGTTGAGCCGGCGCGGGGCGGCTTTTGGATCTCGTTTGTGCGCTCTTCTTTCGCTCCCGCCCTGGTTGTCAATGGGCTGTCAATGGTTGTAAATGATCAAAACCAATCAAAACTAATCAAAGCTGGTAAGTGCCTGGTTTCACGGTGGAACACTGGAACGTTCTAAAACTGTACAGATGGACACCCCCGCCGCATCCTCCGCCGTCCACCGCGCCCGAGAGCTGCGCGAGGAAGGGAAAAGCCTCCGCGCTATTGCGGACATCCTCGCCGCTGAAGCCGTCCCCCTCCCCCCAGGGCGCGCCACGAAATGGAGTCATACGGCGGTGGTGCGGTTATTCCGACAATGTGACACCCCGCCCGCCGCTCCTGGACGGGCCGGCCGCCAGGCGCCGCCCGCGTCCCCTGCGCCCGCTCCTCAGCCGCCGCCCCCCGTCCGCCTCGACCGGGACATGCCCCCGCTCGGCGGCCCGGGCTGGGTGCCAGAGGGGTGGCGGCCTCGGCTGCTGATGGGACTGCTTGGTGTGGGGCTGCTCGGCGCGAGCGCGACGGCGCTCTATCAGGCCCAGGAGCTGCGGACCTGGCAGGCCGCGTGGGCCGCGCTGACCCCGCAACAGGCGGAGCAGGTCAACGAGTGGATACGGGCGGCGCACGCCGACTAGGAGCGCCCCACTCCGAGAGCGACCGGCGCTAGGCGGGACCGGTGCGCCGTAACAGCGCCTCTAGGGCCTGGCCCTGGCGTTCAAGCGCCTGGCCTTGTTGGGTGAACGCCTGGGTCATGGCTTCGCCTTGCTGGGTGAACGCCTGGGTCATGGCTTCGCCTTGCTTTCTGAACGCAGCGGCCAGCTCGTCAATTTCTCGGTCCCGGCGTTTGCCCGCCGCCTTCATCGAGAACAACCCCCCCACAATGCAGCCCAAGCCTACGACGCTGGCCACCGCCTGTGTGATCTCTACCCAGCGCGGCCCCTGCAACGCGGCGACCGCCTCCCGCGCCAACTGTAAAAATTCTGCGTCCATCGCTCCTCCTATCCTACTGACTATCGGTCATCTCGGCCACGGCCTGCAACCAGGCCCCGGCCCGGACGAGCGCTTGGGCCTGGCTCGGCTGCTCGTCGATGGTCGTCTGCCGCACCCAGGCGCCGCCTCGCCACTCCTCCGCGACCAGCACCCACTTCCGCAGGCTTTCCTTTTCGATCCGGACCCGCTCGGTCCGCGAGAGCTCGGGCAGAGTGACGGCCTGGGCGGGCCGGGGGCCTAACACCTTGTCTACGACGATTTGCATGGATCCTCCTCTGCGGCGAGCTCGGCCCTGACCGCCGCCTCCTGACAGGCCGGGCTGCAAAATTCAAAGTTGTAGGGCCAGGCCGCCGAGTCCTCGACGTTGTACACGCGCCGACAGCCGATACAGACGCTCTGCATAATGCTCTCCTTTCGATCTGGACCCGTGAGGGGGCGGTTCATTGTATTTGAATACGAAAATTGCCCACAAAGAAACTTTTTTCCCTTTGGGGCTCGCCCACGTTTCCCCCAAAGGGAAAAAAGTGCATAGCTCCGCCGTGAGGCGGGCATTATCCGGTACTGAAAACGGTCAGTTGACTGTCAACTATGACAGGTTGCCGGGTTCCTCCCGGCGTTCTGGCGTAGTTGCTGGATGACGTGCTCGGTCATGGCAGATAAAGAGCCGACGCGGAGCGGCATTTTCTCCTTTTTTGGTGGTGGGTCCGGTGGAAGTGTCCCACTATCCCCGGATTTGTCAGCAGGTCCCGGATAGTGGGACACTTTGAGATTGAGGTAGATAGAGCGCGTCCAGCGGGCCAGCTTCTCGCTCAAGATCGTCAGGTTTGTTTGCCAGCGGTTCCAGCCGAGCGGCGGGCGCTGGATCGACGTGAGCAGCTTCAGCTTCACGAATTTCGTGACCCACCGGGTGACTGTCCTGATACTACAGCCGACTTTTTTGGCGAGGTATGCCCGACCTTGGTCGGTGAAGGGCTCGCCTTTCAGGAACGCCCACGCGCTGATGAAGGTGATTTCCTCCAGGATGCCCTGCCCGTGCCCCCGGCTGAGGGCCTTTTGGATGTCGTCCGGCAGGGTGCCGATTTTCCGCGCGGTCAGCTCACGGGCGGCACGCCGGCGGGCGGCCTCGACGGCGGCCTCGCGGATCCAACGTTGTTGTTCGTGCTTGCGTTGGGTGTCCTCTCCCACTAGGATATTTCCTGGTGGTGAGGGTGGCGGCGATGTTGATGGCATCGGCGTTGCCTTTCGGGGCCGATCACGTGGGGTGGTCGGCCCTTTGTTTATTCCGGCCACAGGAGGCCGGTCCCGTCAGAGTACCAGTGTTTGATTCTGGGGGTCAAATGGAGTTTGAAAACGGGCTCCCTTTCCCCCGCTTCCGGGGTGGCTCGGTGTCGCTTTGGACACGGAGCCGGGGGCGGCGGGGGCGGGGGTCGGACTCGCGACCTGGGCAGGCCTGCCCGCGTCCACGCGGCATGTCTTGGGGTGGTCCGGGGCATAGTCTGCTGGCGTCGCCCAGCAAGTCATGCTGCGAGGAGACGAGCAGCAAAAAGCAGAGGGCTTCAGCCCGATTTCTACCTGCCGCCCGGCGAAGCCATGCCCCTGGGCCGAAGGCCATAACCTGCCCCGCCCTGGCCGGCCCGGCCGCTCTGTCACTCATAATACAATTTATGACTGCTTGCTGCGGTGCGCGCGGGACGAGCGGACCGCGGCCCAGCGGCCGGGCCTGATGCAGGAGCCCGCTAGACCCCGCCGAATCTGGCGTTTTGCGCTTTGCCGGCAAAGCCGCATTTTGGGCCGCTTGCAAGAAGCAGCGCGGCCACTCGCTCTTTTCCTGAAAAACCGGCCTCCATATTTGCCGTCTAACGGACGATCTCGACCGGGCGAATGGTAACGGTCGTGGGGAATCGGCTTCTTTTGCCCTGGGCGGGAAAGAGCGCGCCGGGGCCGCGTTGTGGCAAATCGCCCTGGTGGGGGTTCAGAGTCTTATTCTGAAAAGAAGATTCCGCGCCTGACCGAATATTATTCGGCGGCGCGTGGTCCGGACGTCCGGCGCGGGGCCTGAGTCGCGGTAGATCGGCGCCGGCCGGCCGGCGCCCTGGCGGCACCCGCCCTTAAAATCTTCGGAGAGCTGGACTTTCTGCCGAACATTCGTAAAAACCGCCCGCCGCGCTGTACACGCCTGTTTCAAAACCGCCCGATTTGCGTCCGATAATATCCTTTCTGTTCAGGTTGGGCGGCTCCCGCCGGCTGACGCTTGCGTCCAAGAAGAAACCCTTTGATGATCTCCACATCAGATTTTTCCCCTCCAGAATAGGGTGGGAGAGCAAGAATCTTAGATTCTTGCTAGAGAGGACAGGATGGAACAGCAAATACAGCTTCCGGAGGAGCAAGGAGCCATGCGATGATACCAGACTACCAAACGCTGATGCGCCCTGTTCTGGAATCGGCCCAGGAGGGGGAAGTAAGAATTGGCGAGGTCGTGGATCGGCTCGCTGACCGACTTGATCTCAGCGAAGAAGAGCGCAACGAACTCTTACCGAGCGGCCAAGCCCGCTTTGCCAACCGCGTCCACTGGGCCAAGGGCTATCTAAAACAGGCGGGCCTCGTGGAGCCAACCAAGCGAGGGTCTTTCATCATTACCGAGCGTGGAAAGCAGGCGCTCGCTGATGTGGGGGCCACGATTAACTATGCGTATCTAGAACAGTTCGAGGAATTCAAAGAGTTCCTAATGCGTCACCGCGCTGCACCCGAGACTGGGCCGAACGACGCGATGACGCCCGATGAGCGTCTGCGCCACGCCTACAAGCAGATTAACGACGACCTTTCTGAGGAGCTGCTGGACCGAGTACGTAAGGGCTCTCCAGAGTTCTTTGAAAATCTGATTGTCGAGTTGCTGCTGGCGATGGGCTATGGCGGGACCGAGGACTCGGGGCGCCGCCTTGGCAAGAGCGGCGACGACGGTGTTGACGGTGTCATCGAGCAAGACGCTCTTGGCGTGGATCAAATCTATTTGCAGGCCAAGCGCTATGCGGCCGACAAGACCATCGGGCCAGATGCCATTCGGGATTTCTTTGGGGCGCTCAACTTGAAGAAGGCCCAAAAGGGCATTTTCGTCACCACCTCTTTGTTCAGTGAAGCAGCTCGCAGCACGGCAGAAAACCTCACGTCCCGGATCGTTCTTATCGACGGGCTCAAGCTCGCCAGTCTGATGATCCGCTATAACACCGGCTGTCGGGATGAAGAGGTGCTGTATCGGAAGAAGATTGATGAGGACTTCTTCGGCCAAGAGTGACCCACCCAGGTGCTCGTCCCCGTCTGGACCATCCCGAGCCCGAGCCAGCAGAAGCATTTGGCCGCGCGCAGGCCCCAGCTCGCTGGCGGAAAAAAGTGTCACGCTTGGGAGAGGTGACGACCTCACTGGGAACTCTGGTAGCCACTCTTGTAGCGGAAGAGAATCATATCCACTTCGTACTGCTTCTTGTGGTATTCTTCGCACAGAAACGCGACGAGTGTACAAACATCGGTCGAGCACTCCTTAGCACAATCCTCCAAATGCCTATCGGGCTTGTATGTATCGACAAGACCGGTGTCCTTGGCCAGATGGTACTTGGTGATGGGTCCGATCCCAGGCAGTTTCGTCAGCGCGGCCAGCTTCTCTTTCTTGCCGCGCTTTTTCTCGATGCGCTTCTTGAACTGCTGCCAGCCTCCTTCGTCATAGATTTGCTGAGCGCCTTTCAAAAAGAGGGTGGTTTTCCTGAGGCTCTGGATGGGGAGCTTCTTGGCCGTAGGACCTGCCTTCATTCGCACGAGGGCGGCTAGGGCAAACTGCTGGAAGACTTTTTTCATCTCCGGGAATTTGGCGTCCACGACCCTGGCCTTGAAGCCGGACGCGAAGACCACCCCGCAGTACACGGCCAGAAAGGTCTTTTCATTAAGGCGCTGCCAATTCTTGGGACGAGGGACATCCTCCCCCACCTTTTCACGGGCGATCTCGAACAGCTTTCTCGCGTTGGCTTTATCCATGATCTCTCCATCTACTGCCAGGCTATAGTCGGTGGTCGTGGGTGCTCACCCGCGCCGCTTGGTTGTCTCGGCCAGGCGTAACAGCTCGGCTAAGACTTCGCCTTGCCGGTCGCGGGCCTGCCCGATTTTACCCACGGTTTCGGCCTGGGATTTCCGCCGCCTTTTCATTGCCCGTTCCAACGGCCGCCGCAGATGAGGCGGGGACTGATAGACCGTTCTCCCGTTTTCCTGAAACGGCAACAGTTCTATGGTCTCGACGCTCTTGACCGCTCTCAACCGTTTGAGGGTCCAGGCCGCGATGTGCTGGTCCATGTCCGGCTCTCCTATCAGATGCTTATGCTGAAAATAAGATTCCGGTCCGGTCAGGCCCGTGCTTCCTTACTTGATCTTTTTGCACAGGTGACTCCCCTGGTCTTTCCGCCCCTGCGCCCCGCTCACGCCCGCTGCCTCGTAGAGCGGAAAGACCGCCCGCTTCGCGGCGGCCCGGACCGCTTGGCGGTACAGCTCCTTGACGGCCTCCATTTGCACGATGCCGGCGTTAATCACCCGCCGCACGTCCTCCCCACCGACCGCCCCGCCCTGGTTGGCCACGCGGCTGAGCTGGTTGAGGTTGCGCCCGATCGCGGCCAGCTCGCGGTGCAGCCGGCGGAGATCCAACACCCCATCGTCGAAGTAATCCGGACCACCGGTGAGCGCTTCGCGGATCAGCCGGCGTATGATCCGGCTCGGGGGCTGGCCAAGATCGGCGGCTAATTTCTTGAGCCCGGCCTCCTCGTCCGCTCGCAGCCGGACGAAAGCCATCTTCGAGCGGACCGCACCGGGTTTTGCCTTCGGTCTGGGCATCTGGTCTCCCTCCTCACAAATCCGGCGTCAGCCGGGCGGCGAAGCCGGGGCAGTCTGGAGGCAAAGAACCCGCTTCGGGTTTTTGTCTAGCAGAATGCGTATCCTGCCTATGGTAGAAAATAAACGCACAGTTCCTAAGGGTAAAAAAGACGGAAAAAGGCGGGGGAATGAAAAAGACCCTGGAAGCGGAGGCAAAAATCGGGGGCACGACAGGCGCATTGCAGGGGAAAAACGACCAGCAGAGGGCCGAATCCGGGCGCTCGACCCTTTTGTGCTCGATCTGACCGGGGTTGAGCCGGCGCGGGGCGGCTTTTGGATCTCGTTTGTGCGCTCTTCTTTCGCTCCCGCCCTGGTTGTCAATGGGCTGTCAATGGTTGTAAATGATCAAAACCAATCAAAACTAATCAAAGCTGGTAAGTGCCTGGTTTCACGGTGGAACACTGGAACGTTCTAAAACTGTACAGATGGACACCCCCGCCGCATCCTCCGCCGTCCACCGCGCCCGAGAGCTGCGCGAGGAAGGGAAAAGCCTCCGCGCTATTGCGGACATCCTCGCCGCTGAAGCCGTCCCCCTCCCCCCAGGGCGCGCCACGAAGTGGAGTCATACGGCGGTGGTGCGGTTATTCCGGCAATTTGACACCCCGCCCGCCGCTCCTGGACGGGCAGGCCTCCAGGAGCCGGCTGCATCACCTGCGCCCCCTCCTCAGCCGCCGCCCGTCCACCTCGACCGGGACATGCCCCCGCTCGGCGGCCCGGGCTGGGTGCCAGAGGGGTGGCGGCCTCGGCTGCTGATGGGACTGCTCGGGGTGGGGCTGCTCGGCGCGAGCGCGGCGGCGCTCTATCAGGCGGTCGGGCCGCCCGCCCAGGAGCTGCGGACCTTTCAGGCCGCGTGGGCCGCGCTGACCCCGCACCAGGCGGAGCAGGTCAACGAGTGGATACGGGCGGCGCGCGCCGACTAGGAGCGCCCCCCTCCGATAGCGCCCGGCACTAGGCGGGACCGCTGCGCCGGAGCAGCTCGGTTATGCCCTCCCCGACCTTGCCCAAGACTACGCTCTGTTCTTTGAACGCCGCGGCCATCGCATCAATTTCGCGGTCCCGGCGTTTGCCCGCCGCCTTCATCGAGAACAACCCCCCCACAATGCAGCCCAAGCCGACGACGCTGGCCGCCGCCTGTGTGATCTCGACCCAGCTCGTGCTCCCCGCGGCCGCGGCCTGCAACTGCATCGCGGCGACCGCCTCCCGCGCCAACTGTAAAAATTCCGCGTCCATCTCTCCTCCTATCCTACTGACTATCGGGCATCTCGGCCACGGCCTGCAACCAGGCCCCGGCCCGGACGAGCGCTTGGGCCTGGCTCGGCTGCTCGCCGATGGTGGTCTGCCGCTGCCAGGCGCCGGCTCGCCACTCCTCCGCTGTCAGGACCCACTTCCGCAGGCTTTCCTTTTCGATCCGGACGCGCTCGGTCCGCGAGAGCTCGGGCAGAGTGACGGCCTGGGCGGGCCGGGGGCCGACCACCTTGTCTACTGCGATTTGCATGGCTCCTCCTCTGCGGCGAGCTCGGCCCGGACCGTCGCCTCCTGACAGGCCGGGCTGCAAAATTCAAAGTTGTAGGGCCAGGCCGCCGAGTCCTCGACGTTGTACACGCGCCGACAGCCGACACAGACGCTCTGCATCATGCTCTCCTTTCCATCTGCCCCGCGAGGGGTGGGTTAATTGTATTTGAATACAAAAATTGCCCGCAAGAACACTTTTCTTTTTTCAAGGTCTCGTCCTTCCCAGGGCCTTAAAAAAGAAAAGCGTAAAAGCCTCCCCTCTGAGACGGAGCTCTGCCGTTTCATGCCAGGTTGTGGCCGCCCTGGGCCACGTTCTGGCGGGAATAAGGCAAAGCGGAGCGAAGGCTATAGGGTCTGGGGGTAGGCAAGATTCGTGTCTGCGAGTGCTGGCGGATCGCTCCACCCTCGGCTCTGGTGGTAAAAAGTCCACGCGGAGCGGCCTTTAATTCTTTCGAATATGGCAGGGTCCTAAGAGATATATATACACGGGAACCGGGGAGATTCTGAGCAGTAAACTTGACGCGGTGAGGGATTTCCATGGATGAGCGAACAGTTTGTGATAACGCGGGGGCGGGGCGGTGTGGAAACGGGGAGGGAGGACAGGTTTAGGGAGTCCTGGACAGACGGAACAGGGCCGGGGCGGGGGGATTTTTGGCCGCCGGGCGCAGGGGTGCCGTCTCAGCGGGGCAGAGTGCAAGCCGAGGACACGGGAGGGGCGCGGGTTAGCCGGGGGGCGTGAAGCCCGGCAAGTTGACCTGGAGGACCCAGCGTTGCTGGGAGGGGGTGAGCGCCGCCCACTGTTCGGCTTCGCTCGGCTCGGGCGCGGCCCGGGCCGGGGTGGGCCGCGCGGGACGCGGGGCGCGCTGCGCGGCCAAGGTCTGCTTGGGGTCCTGGTAGATGATCTTGCCCTTTTTGTTGCGGATGGGCAGCCCGTCCTTCATGCAGAGGTAGGCGTACTTGGCTTTGACGAGCTGCCAGAACTGCGGGCAGGAGCCCATGAGCTTAGGCCGGGGCTGGTCGAACCGCCCCGTCTCGGGGTTGCGGGGCTGGGGGAGTTGGCGGAACACCTTGGCGGCTTCCAGCTCGGCGAAGGCGTGGCTGGTCCATTGGCGGCTGCGGTCGATGTGGCCGCCGGTGCCCGTGGCGCTGAAGTCGTGGAAAATACGGGTATGCCGGCGTCTAGCCTTGTCGTCCTCCACCCAGCGGCGGGCGGCGTGGTGGGCGTACTCCTCGGAGGACAGGAGCGCGGTCGCGGTCAGATGGCGAAAGGTATGTTTGAACTCCGGGCGCTCGCGCCGACGTTCGGCGCGGCTCGCGGGGGCCGGCGCGGTCTTCCCGGCGATGGCCGGGGCCTGGGCAACGGCGCCGGCGGTGCTGAAACCGGGGACCCGTTTCATGCGCCACCGCCTTGCTGCCAAGGGGCCTGACCGGCGACGGCCTGGCCTATGAGGGCGAGCAGGCGGGCCAGGTCTTCTTCTTCAAGAAAGCTGACCGCGTCGCGGTGCGCGGGCTGGATGTGGACGATACCGTACGGGGGGGCGCGGAAGTGGCACAGGTCAACCGCGTCGAAGGCCATGACGACATCGAGCGCGACCGCCCAAGGGACGTCGGTGAGGGTGGCCACCGTTGTGATGTTAAACGAGCAGGTCCGCCCGCGCACCTTCTCGGGGGAGTAAAAGACTAGGAGTTGGGCAAGGACCTTGCCGTGAGGGTCTAGGGCTGGGGGGAGGGGGGCTTTTCTGGGGGGAAGGTGGCGTGTGAGCCGGGGTCGTGCTGAGGGGATGAGTTCGTGCTTGCGTTGGGTGGCTTCTCCCACTAGGATATTTCCTGGTGGGGGCGGCGGCGTTGGTGGGGCCATCGTCGTTGCCTTTCGGGGCCGATCACTTCGGGGTGGTCGGCCCTTCGCTTATTCCGGCCAGGGGGGCCGGTCCCTTGAGAATACCAGTGTTTGTTTCAATCCTCACCGGCCCGTTAAGGCCGGGGCTTCAGACCTCAGTTTGCCACCCTCTGAATTGATTAGTCAAATGGAGTTTGAAAACGGGCGACCGTTCCCCCGCTTCCGGGGTGGCTCGGTGTCGCTTTGGACACGGAGCCGGGGGCTGCGTGGACGGGGGGCGGACTCGCGGACCTGGGCAGGCCGGCCCGCGTCCACGCGGCATGTCTTGGGGTGGTCCGGGTAGTCTGCTGGCGGCGTCCAGCAAGTCAACGTCTACGCTTTAGCATGCAGACAAAAAGCAGAGGGCTTTAGCCCGATTTCTACCCCGGTCCTGACCGACTCGGCCGCTCCATCACTCATAATACAATTTATGACTGCGTGCTGCGGTGCGCGCGGGACGCGCGGGACGCGGCCACGCGGCCGGGCCTGATGCAGGAGAGCGCTAGACCCTGTCGAATCTGGCGTTTTGCGCTTTGCCGGCAAAGCCGCTTTTTGGGGCGCTTGCAAAAGACAGCGGCGCGCCGGGCGCGTTTCTGCCCTTTTCCGGAAAAACCGGCGCTCAAATTTGCCGCATACGGGACGATCTCGACCGGGTGAAGGGTAACGGTCGTCGGAGATCCGCTTCTTTTGCCCTGGGCGCTAAAGAACGCGTCGAGGCCGCGTTGTGGCAAATGCCTGGACCTGCCCCTCCAGGGGACGCTTTTCCGCTCGGGCCGCGCGGGCCGGAAGGTGGACGGGCTGAACCGTGGGAGGGTCTGCCCTAGGCGAAGGTCCTAGGCTTTCCTGCCCTTCTGCTTTGTCCTGGTCAAGACTCTACAGAGCCAGGCCGACCCACACCGCAGGGTCCGAGAGTGACGTCCGGACAGACCAGAGCGCCCCCATCGAACGCTTATGACCAGGACAGACCGTGAGGGGATGAGTGGTGAGGGAAAGGGCGTTCTGGGGGGAAGGGCCGGAAAAGGGGTGCCGAGGTTTGCCCAAGGCGGCCGATCTCGCCCCATCCCCAGAATGGCCAGCCGAGTGCGTGTCTGCTATGACAGAGCCATGGCACTGGCACTGATGAAACTCTACAGCGCGCTCAAAAAGGCGGGCGTCCCAGACGACGACGCCACCGACGCGGCCGCCGAAGTGGCGGAGTATGAGGGCCGGCTCAGCACCGTGGAACGTCACCTGGAAGTGCTTCAGACGAAGACCACTATCGTCCTAGTCCTCCTCGGCGGCATCGCCCTCCGCTTGATCTTCCTCTAACTGAACAATCCTCGGCCTCAGCGCCCTGACCCCAACGGCCCCCGCCCTTTTTATAACAGGCGGACGAGATGACGCCGCGAAATTCGACGCGCTCAACAAGCTGCTGACCGACAATTTGCTGGCCCTCAACCGCGATATTGGCGAGTTGCGAGGGCAGGCCCACACCCACGCCGAATAATGTTCGGCCGCGCCCCGGCCCAGGCCCCGCCGCGGGGAGGCCGCACGGCCCGATCTGAACGGCCCGGTCGGCCGCTCTCGCACCCCCACCTTAAAATCTTCGGCCAGCGGGGGCATCCGCCGAACATTCGCAAAAACGGCCCGCCGCGCGTTACGCGCCTGTTTCAAACCGGGCCGATATACGTCCGATAATATCCTTTCTGTGCAACTTGGCCCCCGCCCACGAACACCCCCGGGGCGGCCCGCCCGGAAAAAACCCCCCGCCCCTAGTCATTTGACTCAGGGTAGGAGAGAGGTATATCAGGGAGCCCTGTGTCGGCAGGCCGGCGTTGGCCCCCCTTGACAAAGACACAGGAGGTTCAAAAATGCTCTCCGCTCTCCGCTCTCCGCTCTCCGCTCTCCGCGCGGAGGGCGGGGCATGAGGCCGCGCCGGCTGGCCCTGCTCGGCGGTCTCGGTCTGCTGCTCCTGGCCGTCCCCAGCACGTGGGCGCAAGTCAATGCAGGCGACAGAGCGGCGTTGAAAGCGCTCTACGCCGCGACTGATGGCGACAACTGGTCAAACAACACGGGCTGGGACACTATCGACACCGCCGCCAGCCTGGAGAACTTGCATGGCGTCACCGAGGCCAGCGGGCGGGTGACCATAATCAATCTCCACGACAACAACCTGCGTGGGACCATTCCCACTGAGATCGGCCAACTGACCCGCCTGACCCAACTCGTTCTCAGCAACAACCAACTGACCGGGACCATTCCCGACCTCAGTGCCCTGACCCGCCTGACCGAACTCCGGCTCAGCAACAACCAACTGACCGGGACCATTCCCGCCCTCAGCGCCCTGAGCAACCTGACTTGGCTCGATCTCGCCACCAACCAACTCAGCGGGCCGCTTCCCTCAGACCTGGCCGCCAAGCTGCCCGCCAGCCTGCAAACGCTCGGTCTCCACACCAACCAACTCAGTGGGTCCATTCCCGACCTCAGCACCCTGACCAACCTGATCCAACTCTATCTCCACACCAACCACCTCAGTGGGCCGCTTCCCTCAGACCTGGCCGCCAAGCTGCCCGCCAGCCTGCAAACGCTCAATCTCAGCGTCAACCGCCTGAGCGGGCCGATTCCCGCCCTCAGCGCCCTGACCAGCCTGCAAACGCTCAATCTCAGCGTCAACCGCCTGAGCGGGCCGATTCCCGCCCTCAGCGCCCTGACCAGCCTGCAAACGCTCGCTCTCTACAACAACCGCCTGAGCGGGCCGATTCCCGCCCTCAGCGCCCTGACCAGCCTGACCCGGCTCTATCTCCACAACAACCGTCTGAGCGGGCCGCTTCCCGACCTCAGCGCCCTCATCAGCCTGACCGACCTCGTTCTTTTCAACAACCAACTGACCGGCTCTCTCCCGACGTGGTTGAACAGCCTGACCAGCCTGCAATGGCTCTACCTCAACGACAACCGCCTGAGCGGGCCGATTCCCACCCTCAGCGCCCTGACCAGCCTGCAACGGCTCTATCTCAATAACAACCAACTGACCGGCGCGATTCCCACCCTCAGCGCC
>JGI24796J26693_1000712_pt1 | contig 21349 bp, 18 predicted proteins | sample PinacodermFT_FD_26693 | JGI IMG/M metagenome (IMG submission 26693)
GGTACGGTGATGTCTACTATTGGCACAGTTCACAAGCCGCCACGAAACGTCCGAAGCAGAATCCGACGGGACCGGCGGTCGGCAGCTGGCGCGTCCTCCGCGGAGGCTCCTGGATCGATACGATTGCCCGATGTAGCACCACGTTTCGGTTCTATCTCTATCCTAACCTGAAAACCTCTTTTGTCGGTTTCCGATTGGCAAAAACCGCTTTTTAATTTTACCTTGCGGAGAAACAACAGGCGTTTGGACTTTGATGGGCGTTTCTCAAATCTGAAGAAAGGGAAACGCCCTATCAAAAACCCCTATCAAAAACCCTGCGCCGTTGTTGCAGGCTACACACTTGGGTCTAACGAAAATCGCCACTACTGATAGCTAACCGCTGAACGCTGATCACACTATGGCAATGCCAAAATTTACTATAATGTCCCTCTCACAGCCCTACCGACATTTAAAATCGTTATTACAGGCACTCCTATTCCTCCTGCTCACCGTAAGCAACGCCGCTTCGCAACCCGCTATCTTCGTGGATGTCACCGAAGAAGCAGGTATCCACTTCAAACACAGCAACGGCGCAACCGAACACAAGCANATCATCGAGACTATGGGTTCTGGCACGGTCTTCTTCGATTACGACATCGATGGCGATCCCGACCTCTATTTCGTTAACAGTGGTAGCGTTCCGCATGAGAACCAACAAACACTCGGCAACGTCCTCTACCGAAACGAAGGTGATGGCACCTTCACGGATGTTACCGAAATCTCAGGAATAGGCGATACAGGGTACGGGATGGCGGCATCCGCAGCAGATATAGACAACGACGGCGATCCTGACCTCTATGTCGCCAACTTCGGAGGGGATACACTCTACCAAAACAACGGCGACGGCACCTTCACCGACATCACAGAGGCCGCTGGTATTGATAACACGCTCTGGAGTATCGCCGCCGTCTACCTCGATTTCGATGTAGATGGCGACTTGGACATCTTCCTCGTCAACTACTTGGTGTATGAGTTGTCAATGCCGGTATCGACCTATAAGGGCATCGTCGGTTACGGGCATCCGCGTAGCTACAAAGGAACCCCTGATGTACTCTACCGAAACAACGGAGACGGCACCTTCACGAATATTGCCGAAACCGCAGGCGTTACAAATCCCGTCGAGGGGCGCGGTATGGCAGCCGTCGCTTGGGACTACGATCAAGACGGATTGCCCGATATTTACGTTGCCAACGATACCAATAGAAACTTCCTGTATCATAACAACGGCGACGGCACCTTCACAGATGAAAGCATCTTCATCGGTGTCGGTTACGACGATAGAGGCACTGCTGAAGGTTCTATGGGGATAGACTGTGCGGACTACAACGGCGATGGATGGTTTGACCTGATTGTTGCGAATTCGGAGAAGGCGACACTCTATAAAAACGAGGGGGGATTTTTCTTTACCGATGCCACCGCGGACAGTGGATTGGAACAACCGACACTCCCGTTTGTCGGTTTTAGCCCGCTCTTTCTGGATTACGATAACGATGGACATCTCGATATGTTCTGTGCAAACGGGCACCCACAAGATGTCGTTGAAATCTTGATGGACCATGAAACCTACGCCCAACGCGACCAGATCTTTCAAAATAACGGTGACGGCACTTATACCGATGTCTCAGCAACCGCCGGGTCTTATTTCTCAGAACCACTTGTTGGCAGAGCCGCCGCCACTGCTGATTACGACAACGACGGCGATCCCGATATAGTGATCATGAATTCCAATCAACGTGCAGTGCTGCTTCGGAATGATGGTGGGAACCAGAAAAATTGGTTGAGCATTAAACTGATCGGAACACAAAGCAACCGCGACGGAATCGGAGCGAAGGTCACGGTTACAACAGGAGATATGACGCAAATAAGGGAAGTGAAGAGTGGTTCAAGCTACGCCTCTGGAAGCGATACGCGCGTGTTGTTCGGCTTGGGAGAAAACCAGCGTGTTGAGAAAGTGAGTATCGTCTGGCAAAGCGGTAGTACACAAGAATTGCGAGACGTATCCATTAACCAGATTCTGACGATTGTGGAATCGGAAGAATAGGACGATTTCAAAATTCACGTTAGACAACAAAAAACCCGCATCCTGACTCGGACACGGGTTTTTCGTTAAGAATAAAATTACTAACGTTTGAGGTCCGCCCATCGAACCGCGAGTTTGCCTTGGGGTTCAACCGGTGTGAGGACATCTAAGAAAAGGTTGTCCTTCGTGGGTGCAATGAGAAGATCGGTATCGGTAGGTTCAAAGCGGAGGTTGACGTAATCCGCGCCACCCGATTCACCACATTTGTAGTGTAAGAAATTCTCACCCTTCTTGAATTGAATCTCAGTTGGCGTTGTGACTTCGCGAACGCCGCCTGTCCATGCGGAATTATCATAGACCTGTTCACCGTTGAGCCAGATTTGGGCGTGATCATCATGTGCGGGATGCATCACGGTCGTCCGTTCATCCGGAGAAATAACGACGATGAGACCGTGCCATGTGATGTCTCCGCCGTCAACGAGCCCGTGGCTTGTGGACATGTTAAGCTGGTCTTCGGTATTGATGTCAACAATCGACCAAGCGAGTGAACCGCCATTATCTGGAAGACTCACGATGGCATTCGCTGTTTTTCCGGCACCATCGCGTGTGGAAACGGACGCATTGGAAATCAAACCACCGCTACCTTCCGCGAGGTAGTCAATTGTTGCGGATGTGCCAAAACCACCGGTATCGGTGACGAGATCGAGTCCCCACCATTTTCCAATCCAGTTATCACCTGCCGGCTGCCAATTTTGCGCGAACGCCATTGGCGAGATCATGACAATGCAGACAACTGCGATAAAGATTGTGAATTTTTTCATAGCTATGAAATCTCCTTCTTCAATATACACAAGGTTCAGAGTATTTGAGTAAGAAGCGCGCTCCCCAAAACCTCATCACCTCATCAGATTTTACTTTTGGTGATAGCAGTACTGCGTGCAAATCACGCTTTTTTTAATGCTGACGCTCCACCGGTTATCTGTCAGCGATGTGATTCTTTTTTGATCTTCTACGAGGTAGTATACGTCACCCCGAAAAGTTGATAGAATACACACAATTAATTGTAGCACTTTTCAAATATGAATTGCAAGAAAAAAGTGCAAAACAACCGAATTTTCATAATTTTAGCAGAATGCATCAATTTTGTCAACTTTAATTTGATCAACTCCGTTATGCATGCTATAATAGCCTGAATTTCGGAAAACACCGATTCTCCCACTTTTTACATACACTGTCAAGGCACCCAAACCTAAAGGTTGGGCTTGTGCTTCGTAGCAGTTCGCGTTTTCGAGAAAACGTCTTACATCTGCTCCACAGAGGGACCCAAGGCGGCCCTCAAGATGTTCATTGCAGCGTTTACGTCTCGGTCGTGGTGGGAACCACAGGCGGGGCATGTCCATTGCCTATCAGAAAGAGAAAGATTTTCGTTATGATGTCCGCACTCCGAACAAGGCTTTGTTGTCGGGGTCCACTGTCCGATTTGTAGGAACGCACGCTTATGTTTGAAACACTTGAACTTCAGTATCTCAACAAACTGCCCAAAGGCGAGGTCAGAGACTTTCCGTCCCCAAAGACGTTTCATTCCCTCAAGATTGAGTGTCTCGACCACAAGGGTATCAAACCGTCTACACAGGTCGGTCGCCCGTTTGTAGTGCCAGTCTTTGCGTTGATTGGCAATCTTGCGATAGAGACGGGCGGGTTCGCCGACAGCACGCCACCAATTGTGAGAACCTTTGACCTTACGAGAAAGGCTTTTATTGAGTTTCCGAAGTTCGGTCAAGGACTGTTTCAAGGGTTGCGGATGTTCGATTTTTTCGCCGGTATTCAGGGTCAGATACGTCTCCAGCCCGAAATCTATCCCTACGCTCTCACCTGTAGCAAGATAGGGTTCAGTCGAGGAGGCGTCTGTGATGATATAGAGCCAGTAAGTGCCAACCGAATCGCGAAGGATTTGGATATAGCGGACATTTCCATTCCATTCGCGATGGTGGTGAAAAGAAAACCAGCGTTTGTTGAATTTCAGGGAGTGCAAGGACTCATCCCACGCCTTAAACGAAATGCGGACACGTCCTTCTTCAAGCTGATAGGCAGACTGGAACTTCGCAGAACGATAGCGGTCTTTGCGCTTAAACTTCGGCAGTCCGCCAAGTCCGTCAAAAAATCGGTCGTATGTGATGTGGATACGAATAATCACCGCGTCAAGCGTGTCGCGGGGTATCCATGCCCAATGCTTGTGAGTTCTTTCGAGCAACTTCGTCAAATGCGGTTGCAAGCGATACCTGCCAGCGTATTTACCATAGATACGGTAATACCGTTTTTCCAGTGCCAAGAAGTGGTTGTGGACATCGCCAAGGTCGTCAAGCATATTGCCCAAGCGCACGTTTTTCGGATGTTCGCGTATCTGATATTTATACGTTCTGCAAGCGCGTTTCTGTTTTCGCTTTCGCTTTTTTTTCATTGGATTTCACGTATCACGTCTTTAACCCCTGAACAGTGGGTAGGAAACCGACACGCCACCTTGCGATGACGCTGTTCATGTCGGTTTCCAACGTGAAACCTCTATTAAACCACAATTTACGAAAAATGTCAAGTGTTTTTGAAAAAAACGCTATGGTCTCACACACGAGGGCGGTTTTTCCTCCCAAGTCTAAAGACTTGGGTTTCCAAACCGAAACGTAGATGAAAACGCATTTTGATACCTTGGGTTACATCCTATGAAAACGTTAAGATTGCTATCTTCTGCTATATCTATCCTATGGGCGTTGAATGCCAACATTTCGGTGATTTTCGCGCAAGCACCGACGACACCTAAAATCTTGTTCACCTCCGCACGCGATGGCAACTACGAAGTCTATCGTATGAATCCTGATGGTTCTGAACAGGTAAACATAACACAACACCGCGCAAACGATATGAGTGCCGTCTGGTCCCCGACCGGTGAACAGATCCTTTTTGTTTCCGATCGCGACGGTCACCGATTCTTTGAGGATCGCGATCTGTACCTGATGGATCCTGATGGGTCGAATGTTCGACGCGTTTTCAAGAGAGAAGCGAGTAGAAACCATCCAACATGGTCTCCCAATGGCAAACGGATTGCTTACGAGTACATAGACCTGGGCACGCTAAAAACCACTATCCATATCGCGACCTTAGACGAACAAGAAGAGGAGCCCATTGTAAAAGGCTTTTACCCGACGTGGTCACCAGATGGGACGGAAATCGCTTATACGACTTACCTCGAAGGAATTGGGCATACCCGGCGAGTTACACTTATCGATATTCACACAGGAAAGAAAAAACTACTTCTACCCAAGAAAGCAATGGATTGGCAAAATGATCCATCTTGGTCTCCCACTGGTGACAAACTTGTTTTTTCTTGGAATAAGAATCCGTTACCGCCGGATCACAATCCACTGATTGACCCTTTTCCTGTGGTATGGGAGGCGAAGGAGACAATCTATATGGTGAATCGCGACGGTACCGATCTCAAACAACTTGTCGATGAAGCCGGTCCCGCTGCCCGGTCTCCTACGTTATAGCGAGATGGAGAGGCACTTCTATATACACAGGATGTTAATAGTTTTATGCAAATCTCCAAACTTGATGTGAACGGCGGGATTCAAACGCAGTTGACGCATATTGGGGTAAGGAATTTTGGTGGAGATTGGTTTGACCCGGCGTATACGTTATCGGTTTCACCACAACCCCAGCTGCTAACGACGATATGGGGAGATGTCAAAAAGTAGCAGCGTGTACGTATACGAGGTCATCCACGAGGAATGTAATATGAAAACGACACGGTTATTAGTTTTTGCCATATCTATCCTGTGGGCGTTGAATGCAAACGTTTGCCCTATTTTCGCAGAGGCACCGACGACCGCCAAAATCCTGTTCACCTCTCTACGAGATGGCAATCGTGAAATATACATTATGAACCCGGATGGTTCCGAACAGATGAGACTCACAAAACATCCCGCGACCGATCTGCAAGCTGTCTGGTCCGCGACGGGTGAAAAGATTCTTTTCGTCTCCGATCGCGGTGGTGCCCGCGACCTCTACTCGATGAATCCAGATGGAACTAATATCCGACGCGTCTTTAAGAGAAAAATAGAACCTTGGAGAGATAGTCCAACTTGGTCGCCCGACGGTAAACAATTCGTTTACGATCAATGGGATAGGAATGGAGGCGGCACAAGCGGTATATATATTGCCACCTTAGGTGACCAAGATGCTGAACTCCTCGGAAAGCATTCTTATCCAGCATGGTCGCCGAACGGAACAGAAATTGCCTGCGTTGCAGCGAACCCTGCGGGAACTTGGATTATATTATTCAACGTCCGGACACGAAAGCATCAACGACTTCTACCCAAAAAATCACTCCCTTGGCAAACCCAACCGTCTTGGTCGGCTATTGGTGATAAACTCGCCTTTGCTGGGAACAACCACCCGCTACCCGTCATCTTGGATAGAGATCTGCACAACGCATGGAAGGCAAAGCAAACGATCTTCATTGTGAATCACGACGGCACTGGACTCCAGCAGCTTATTGAGGAAGCCGGTCCCTATGCCCAATATCCGGCATTATCGCCAAATGGAAACGAAGTTCTTTATACACGGCGAATTAATGGAGATTTCCAAATCATTAAACTGGATCTGAACAGTGATGTTCGGACGCAATTGACACATATTTCATGGAATACTGGCGGGGATTGGTTCGATCCGGCGTATGCGTTGCCGGTTTCACCACAACCCCACTTGCTAACCACGACATGGGGAAAACTGAAAACTAAACAGAATAACCAATAGAACTGATCGGATTGACGGATAAACAGACCTATATCGAAATGGAGAAAACATCATGAACCGTTCCTACAGGCGACACCGTTCCCTGCGCGCCCTGCTCTTTGCGGGAATCGTCCATCTTTGTCTCGCTATCACTTTTATGTTCTCCTTCTATACGCCGAGGCAGAACAGGGGTGAAGACGCGCTGGCGGTGGAACTCATCAATCCGGAAGCCTTTCGGGAACAACGGCGTACCCTCAAACCGCCGCCTCCCAAAAGACTCCAAACGCCACAGCAGACAGATCCGTCTACCGAGACAAATCAACGGCATCTCGACCTCATGGCTTCCGCGAATTTAATCGACGAAACGATGCGACAATCGGAAGAGGCACTCCTACACAGCGCAACGCGATCTGTGTCTGACATGGAAACGACACTCCCTGATGTGACCACGGACGCAGAACGGATCAATAGCCGAGAATCACCGATATCAGAAGAAGTCGCAAGCCCGTTTCAGACGACCGCAGGTGAGGGTGTAGACAGTCTACGGCAACGTGTCAAAGGTGGCGGCGGTGGCGGTTTTCACAGACTCCAATCCACGGGGGCATCTGAAATCGGGACTATCGGGGACGGTGATGGAGACGGTGAGGGTGAAGGAACCGGTAAAGGGAGTAGCAACCCCTACGCTAAAGCACTCAAACGTATCGCCGATCACATCATCGGAACACGAGAGTTAGACAAGGTGAACGTCGTCTTCATTATCGACACGAGCGGGAGCATGCGTGATAACATACAAGAAATCGCTGCAAACCTGTTTGCTATGGTCGATGAATTCGATCTCGTCAATTTGGAGTACCATCTCGGCATGTCGGAATTCAGTGTCAGGCACGAAGGTCAAAAACTGGAGATCCGCACACTGTTACCCGATGTCGGGATGCTACGCAGACGGATGCAAAAAGTCGCACTCGGCGGCGAGGAATACGCACTCGACGCACTCATGGATACACCCCACCGTATTGACTTCCACGCGGATGCGGACCAATACATTATCCTCGTAACCGACGAACCCGCAACGACCGCTTTTACAAAGGAAGATGCACACACTACGATGCGGGAAAAGGTTATCAAAGAATATCAACTTCAGGATATCCATGTCAACGTTCTTGGGGTTCCAGAACCGTTTCAACAAAAGTTAGCAGAAATGACGGGCGGACTCTGGCAACCCATTCCGGGAGGTTTCGGTAAGGCTACCTCGCTTCCAAGTGAGCGCGTCGCCAATGAAGCATTTATGAAGGTATTTCGGGACATTGTTAAAGACCTTCGCCGAAACAGCGGGCGATTGCTATTTAGTATGGAATCCCAATTCGAGGTGCTACTTGAAGATGGCGATGTCCCAATCAAAAAGTTGCAACGCGAATTCAAGAGAAACGGTGTCTCTTTAGCCGGTGCCGACAACCTGTTCGGGAGTTCCACGGTCTGGGAGAAACAGAAGGGGGATTTGTGGGTAATCACCGATTATACAAACGGTCGCATCTACACCATCCGAAAACAGGGGAATAAACTGAACGTTTTCGCTGGGATCTACCCTGAAAGCTGGAACTCTTCTAACAGTCTCACTGCGATGACACAAAAACGCGGCAACAGATGGCTCATAAACGACCCAACCCGTCGTCGTATGTACACCGTCCGAAATGAAAAGAACCGACTGAACATCTATGACGGTGCAGCACTCAGTGCCTCTCCAGACAGCGCAGTGAAAGGATATGAACCTGTCGTGGATATTGTCGTAATGCTCGATTACAGTCGGAGTATGGGCGGCAAATCCGAAGCGATTATGCTCGGGTTAAGCACACTTATCGGTAGGTTAGACATCCTGCCCATTAATTATCGGATTGGGCTAATCCGTTTCGCAGAGGCGAAAGATGCCATCAAGATCATCAACGGTGCAGTCGTGACGCAGATGCCGCTCAACGAATCCATGCTGGCAAGCTACATGGAAGACCCGTTTGGCGGAGACGAACACCTCATTGATGCGATTGTGGAAGGTGTTCCGAAAGTAAAATTCAGTCCGTATGCGAGCCGATTCCTGCTCATTCTGACAGACGAACCAACAACAGGCAGATATCCATCTGAACGTGCTCTCAGTCTGTGCCAGTCGTTAGGTATCCGTGCATACGTTATCGGACATCCGGGTCCTACAGATTTTCAGAAAACCCTTGCAGAACAGACAGGCGGACGCTTCTTTACAATGCCGAAACATCTTAATAGAACCTATCCGAATCAGTAATTGGTTGTCAGTTATCGGTTATCGGTTATCAGAGAATTAGCCATCAGCAGTCAGCGGTCGGGGTTTGGATTCGCGGTGTAAGTTAATTGTTTGAATCAGGATTAAAGGATTAGCAGGATCAGAGAACCTTCTTGACTGAAGATTGTCTGTTATAGAACGCTCCAAATATAGTAGATTCTGTAATTAATTTTACACCAAATTCGGTGCGGTTAGGTGAAAGACCCTACCAGGGGTGTGCAGATATTTTCGGGCTTTACTATATTTATTAAACTTCATTGAAATATTGGAATTAACATGGACCCAACAATCCATACGCACATAGAATGTATGCACGAGAGCTTGGCGAAGATAAACAATTTTCAACCCAACGCCGATTGGTTGCGGCAGGCTCTTTTCAATGTGCCGCGCCACCTTTTCATTGAACAATACTATGATGGCGAGGGAGCAGATGGAATCGTTCACGTCGAATCACCAAATCCGACAGCAAAACACCTAAAAGCAATCTACTCCAATAGGGGTTTGATGATCCGAGAAGACCCACACAGTGCCGCATCCCAACCCTCGCTTATCTTTGGTATGTTAGACGCTCTCAAACTGACCCGCGGACGCAAGGTCTTGGAGATTGGAACGGGGAGCGGATGGAACGCTGGACTCATAGCGTTTAGCGTGGGCGACGACAGTCTCGTCTACTCCATTGACCTCCAAGTGGATTTGGTGGAGAAAGCGCGAGAACATCTGAGTGCCGCTGGATTTACTGGGGTCAACCTGAGAACGGGTGATGGTGGACTCGGATGGCAGGGAGAAACCTTCGATCGGATAATCGTTACAGTCGGTTCTCCTGACATTCCACCCGCATGGATTGAATCATTGACAGACGGCGGGATCTTGGTGATGCCGCTTAAGACAAAAGGGGTCGGAGATCCAATTCTTCAACTACAGAAACAGGGCAATAAATTGACAGGAAAATTCACGCAATGGGCGGGTTTCATGAACTTACAAGGAAACTTTAGATCTTCTACGGAGGACCCATTGGAACCCTCTTCGGACCCGGTCGTAGCAACGTTATTGCAAGAGGAACCGACAGTCGCGCCGCTTCCTGCATACGTGGCATCCGATTGCGCCTTCTATCTTCACCTCAACGGAGAACCGATGGAAACGCTCTGGGAATATCAAGGACAAAGGGGAATGCACTCCGTCCTACTGGATAGGGAATTACCCGGTTTATGTGTTCCGCGCTCGGTCCTCGAGCCGAAGCCCGAAAACCGTGTGGAAACCTATGGCAATCCGCAGCTTGTCGACCGCTTTATCACGGGAATAGAGGCGTGGATTAATCTCGGCAGTCCTAAAATTACAGACTATCACATCGAACTTATCGATCCCGCTGTGGCAGACGATGCCGCACCTGACAGTTATATTGAGAGGAGACCGAATGCAACGCTAAGGTTTTCCTTACCGGATGTCCCACTATCACGGGACCGAACTGACTGAAAAGTTAACCATCGAAAGGAGACGACATTATATGTCAACAACATCTACAAGTACACAACAACACCGAGAAATGGCAACCGAACAGGGACCCATCGCCGTGGCGATCGTCACTGTGAGCGACACTCGCACCCCTGAAACAGATAAAAACGCCGTATTTTTACGCGAACAACTTGCCGCAGAGGGCAACAGCGTCGTCGCTTATCAAATCATAAAAGACGAACCCGACCAAGTCGAGGCAGTATTAGATAAAATGGCGGAAAGCGATGCTCAAGTCATCCTCTTCAACGGCGGCACTGGCATCGCACCGCGCGACACCACTTTTGATATTCTCGATCGCAAACTGGAAAAGACATTACCCGGATTCGGTGAACTCTTTCGGATGTTCAGTTACGATCAGGTCGGTGCCGCGGCGATGCTCTCACGAGCGACTGCTGGGGTCTACCGCGGGAAAGTGGTAATCTCTACACCCGGCTCGACTGCCGCAGTGCAATTGGCATGGGAAAAGTTGATTGGACCGGAATTGGAACATCTGGCGTGGGAAGTCGGACGCTAATTTTTAATTATATCTTGCGGATTTTTAATTATACCTTGCGGAGTAATAGAGTAGGTTTCATGTTTAGTGCCTTCCACCTATCCGCCTGCGCCGTTGTTGCAGGCTCCGTTTCCGGTGACAAGTTGTAAAGTCGCACGCACGTTTCTTTAAACTTGTCAACTTTAGCACACTTTGAAACTTGGAAACTGCTGTAAAGACAGCGAATTGCGTTGAACTATGAGCCAAAGCATGTAGCCCGTAATGAAATGGAGGCGGATTTAAGGAAGATACTTCAACGGCTCAAATCTACGTTGTTTAACCACAAGGTAAACTAAAGTACCTCGCGGGTGAAGGTATACGCATGCCGCAACCACGAGGCGTAATAGATGCCGTTCGCATAGAAAAAATAGAGCAACTTCAACCCAACAACACCAATCAAACAGACAAATAACACGGCGATCAGACAGTAATCCCACACCCCCATCTTCAATGCCCGTAGCGAGGTGCGTTGTGCCGCCATCTCCGGTGAGAACCCGCGACTTTCAACGGATTCACCGAGGTGTGTGGCGTGCCGGATGTTACCCGCTAAAATAGGACGGAAACTGTTGAGAATCCCTCGGCAGGTTGCGAAAAGATTCAGACGGAAATACCGAAATCCCCTTAGCCGTTGCGAGCGGAACACCGTCGCCGCTTCATTCGCAATCACAGGAATGAAATGCAACGCCGTCGTCACCATAAAAGCGAGGGTCGCTGGCACCCGCAATTGCGCCAACGCGAGGAGCAGATCACGAGGTTGCGTTGTCCAGATGATGAAGCACCCGATGACGAGTGTCGTGTTGAAACGGAGGGATTGGACAATTCCGTGGAACAGTCCTTCTCGATAGACGCGGATACCGCCGGTCATTTTCCCAATGAGCGGTAGGTCTGCAGGCACGAGCGTGAACAACACAGTGCGTGGAAATTCGTTATAGAAGATCGCTTGACTGTAAATCAAACCCCACGTCGTAAAGAAAAGGAAGGCACAGAGCAACCCGATCTGTCGCCACGTCGGGACGGAGAGTGCGACCAACACGAGACTCCCAACGAAACAGACGAGCAGTGCCGTCGGGCTGTCGAGCAGAATGACAAGGCATCCGCTGATGAGCATCATCAGGATTTTTGTGCGGGGTTCGAGTATGGTATCGCGCATTGTGTGGTTTTTCGTGTGCACCTCCGAGAAAAGTATAACAGGTTTGTATTGCTGTTGCCAATTAAAAGGTCGGGTTTGCCAGAATCAGGATTTACAGAATTTTGGAATGAACAGGATTACAGTATCTTCTTATAGGTAGCGGAAAAAAGCCTCATTTCCTTTTCGTTGACTTCCACTCACATTTGTGGTATACTTTGGTAAAAGACAGTACATAGAATAAAGGAGATATCAAAATGGCTGATCAAGATTTCAGGGAAAGGGTTCTTGAAGCCTTATCACGGATCGAGACACAAGCGAGAGAAAACAATGCACGTTTGGAAAAACGCCTTGATTCCCTGGATACCCGCGTAGGAACTTTGGAACGCGATGTGGGATGGATAAAGGGAAAATTGGAAGGTAAGCAAGAAGGTAGTGGCACAGTGTTAATATTCTGACCGTGTGTACTGCTGTTGGAGCCGCAATTATAGCACGTATTGCCTTGTTCACCTAAACATTTGCTTCTGAACCTATTCCACAAATCTGCCCCGAATCCCTATGCCGCAACTCAATCTCAAACCGAATCACAAAGCAGTCCGAGACTACTACGCCACGCTGCAGCAATACGATAAACACGACATCACACACGAAGGCGCAGTCAGCAACCCCTTCGCATTCCTCCTCGATGCTTGCGCAAAACAGATGAACGGCACACTCGTCCCACAATACCCGATGCGCGCCCCAAAAGGCAACCGTATCGTTATCGACGGCACCGTTCTTAACAACGAAATCGGACTCCCGTTCGCCTACTGGGAAGCGAAGGATATGGACGACGACCTCGCCAGAGCCGTCATCGACAAGCGCGAAGTAGGCTATCCGCTTGAAAACATCCTCTTCCAGAACCCAGAGCGCGCCATCCTCTACCAGAATGGACATGAGGTGATGGACATCGACATCACCGATCCCGCAAACCTGATTCGGGTGCTCCAATTCCTGTTTTCTTACGCGCCACCCGAACTGGAGAATTGGCAAACCGCTGTCACCGATTTCAGGGAACATGTGCCAGACCTCGCAAGCGAGTTGAAAGAACGGATCGAGCAACGCCGCGAAACCGATCCAGACTTCACAAATGCGTTCACCGATTTCTATGATACCTGCCGCACTTCTATCAATCCGGAACTCTCACAGGACGCTGTCGAGGAGATGCTCATCCAACACATTCTCACCGAACGCATCTTCCGCACCGTCTTTGACAGGTCAGACTTTACGCGTCGCAACATCATCGCCCGCGAGATCGAAAATGTCAGCGATGTGCTGATGCGGCAGTCTATGAGCCGTGACGAGTTCCTTGGACCGCTGAACCGATTCTATGTTGCTATCGAACAAGCGGCGACACTCTGCAAAGATTTCTCCCAAAAACAGCACTTCCTCAACACGTTTTACGAGAAATTCTTTCAAGGGTTCTCCGAGGATGTCGCAGATACACACGGCATCGTCTACACACCACAACCCATCGTCGATTTCATGGTGAACAGTGTGGCACACATCTTGGAAACCGAGTTCGGTCGGTCGCTGTCGGATACGGGGGTTCATATCATCGATCCGTTTGTTGGGACGGGTAACTTCATCGTCCGACTCATGCAGGATATCCAAGGCACGGCGTTAGAAGAAAAATACCGCAATGAGTTGCATTGCAACGAGGTGATGCTCCTGCCCTACTACATCGCCAGTCTCAACATCGAGCAGGAGTATTACCAACGGACGGGGACGTATCTGCCGTTTGAGGGGATCGCACTTGCGGATACATTTGAGTTGTTTGAAGGAGAGCAACAACATATTATGTTCACGCAGGAAAACACAGAACGCGTGGAGCGACAGAAGGCAGCGGATATGTTCGTCGTCATCGGCAACCCACCCTATAACGCGTGGCAGGTTAACGAAAACGATAACAACAAAAACCGGAAGTATAAGAAGACGCTGGACCCCCTATTGCAGGAAACGTATTCGCGAGCCTCAAAAGCGACAAACAAAAACGCACTCTCGGATCCGTATGTAAAGGCAATTCTCTGGGCATCAAAACGAATTGGCGAGGAAGGTGTTGTTGCGTTCGTAACGAACAACGGTTTTCTTGACAGGACAGCATTTGATGGAATGCGGAAACACCTCGCACAGGACTTCAACACAATTTACATTTTGGATATGGGCGGGAATGTCCGTCAGAATCCAAAGTTGTCTGGCACAACCCACAATGTTTTTGGAATTCAAGTCGGAGTGAGCATCAATTTTCTCATTAAAAAAAATGGCAGCAAAACAGATTCAAGCCCCACCGAAATCTTCTATGCGCGTGTTGACGAATTTTGGCGCAAAGAAGAGAAGTATAACTATCTCGATTCAAAGGGACACTACCAAAATGTTGAGTGGCAGCAGATAAAACCTGATAGTCGCCATACATGGCTCACTGAAGGACTCCACGCCGAATTTGACACCTTTATTCCGATGGGAACAAAGGAAGCGAAGGCAATAAAAGGTGAGGCGGCGGATATAATTTTTAAAACTTACAGCAGCGGTGTAAAAACCAATCGGGATGCCTGGGTTTATAACTTCAATCGAAACACCCTTGCTGAAAACGTTCAGCGCATGATGGAATTCTACAATCCACAGGTGCTAAAATGGCTCGTCACGCCAGAAAAATCCATTGTAGATATTGATAATTTTGTTGTGTATGATAACACGAAAATTAGTTGGAGTTCCGGTTTAAAACGAAAACTGAAAAGCGGAAAACTGGCTGAGTTTTCGGAGAAGAACGTGCGGACATCTCTCTACCGTCCATTTACAAAATCGCATCTTTATTTTGACAGATTGATGAACGAGGCTGTGTACGTATTTCCGTCCATCTTCCCGACCCCGGAAACAGAAAGCGAAAATCGGGTGATTTGTGTTAGTGGAGTAGGACACGACATCTTCAGATGTCATATTGCCAATGGTATTTCTGAGTTGAAATTTTCAAGTTCTTCAAATGGTGGAACCCAATGTTTCCCCTTTTACACCTACGACGAAGACGGCTCCAACCGACAAGAGAACATCACTGATTGGGCGTTAGCAGAATTTCAAATCCACTACGGCGACGACACCATCACCAAGCGGGATATCTTCCACTATAACTACGGTCTCCTGCACCATCCCGCCTACCGCGAGAAGTATCAGATGAACCTCAAGCGCGATCTCCCGCATATCCCGTTTGCTAAAGACTTCTGGGGATTCGCCAAAGCAGGTGCGGCGTTAGCAGACCTTCACGTCAATTACGAATCCGCTCCCAAATATGACGGACTGAAATATATTGTAACAGAAGGTATGAAGGTAGATTGGGATGTCGAAAAGATGAAACTCTCCAAAGACAAAACGCAGATAACATACAACGATTTCCTGACGTTAGACGGCATCCCTGCGGAGGTTTATGCGTATCGGCTCGGCAACCGTTCTGCATTGGAATGGGTGGTGGATCAGTACCGCGTCAAGACAGACAAGCGGAGCGGAATTGTGAACAATCCGAACCGTACGGATGAGCCGCGGTATATCGTGGATCTGATTGGGCGCGTCATCACCGTCAGCCTGAAAACGGTAGAGATTGTCAAAAACTTACCAGCGTTATAACCCTAAAATAGTTGAACACCAATTTTGTTGGGTTTCGCTACGCTCTACCCAACCTACGAAAGCGAAAATGCCTTCCGTCGATAGGTACAATTCACGGAGGCTTCACGGAGAATTTTTTGAAGCCAGTCGTAACGCCAGTTCGCGAGAGCAAAATTGACATGTCTCCGTGAAAACACAAAACGATAATTTATTTTTCACAAAACACACAACATAATTCACACACATTCCCTCATTTTCTGCTGACGTTTTTCCTAACCATATCCTCACTGCGAGGCATACTGATTCCCGCTCACTGATGGTCATTATTGTAGAACCGATTTCCCGATTATGCCCCATAAACTTTCAGAGTAAACCTCTGAAGATCATTCAGTGAAACCGCCAAAAAACCCTGTCATTACATAGGTTTATCGCCTATCTCAAAACCAGTATCTTTCCTATTTTACTCTGAATACTCTGAAAACGTCCCATCGTTTGCTTCTAATTTCCGTGCTACTGTAGCCCCAGTGTCCTGATCGCTATTCTTATACCGTTGTTGTTGGTTTATCTCTGGGATCACAGCATTCGGTGCGATATAGGCGAACCGGTAATCGGACATCGCTGCGAAAAGCTGGAGGAGTGGAACCGACTGTTCACTCCCTGTCGCTCCAGTGTCGTTGATGATCGCTAACGGATTCTTAGGATTTGAGAGATCCAGCACCGTGATTGTGATCATGTGCACGTCTCCTGACTTTATTCTTGAACCTGTAATACCATTGATCGTGATACGATCCATCAACCCAGACCAGAAGTCAGTTGGTCTGAGATATGGCTTGAAAAAAACCAGAGATATACTCTTACATTACTATTCCATCCGTGATGAAAACGATATCCCCGGTATGCTAAAGACCGTCCGGTTTGCGAGATACCTAATTGATACTGAGTTCTTTGTCGATGTTTCAGTTTCTTCATTTCTCATTTTGAACTCGGTCGTCGGCGGATTTTCATTGGTTATTCGTAGAGATTATCTGGATCGTTGCTTTCCATAGCGGATGCAAGTCGTTTATTACTGATGTGAATGTGTTATGTAAAGTAATGTTCGCATCGCTGGAATATACTCGAAGTAATGGTCATGCACCCAGTCTCCGTTGGAACTTCGCCAGTTTTTGGATTTCGACTGGATACTGAGTGTTGCATGCGTGTGATCTACACCGATGATAGCAGCGGAGGTAGCCGGTTCCGTTTTATCGAGGTGCCAGTGCCCATGTGTGAGTGTTACGTCACTCTCACTGTGTTTATGGGTGTGGGTGCCGTGCCGATCGTATTGAAAATCATAATCGGGTCCCCAAAGCGGTGTATGGGAGCGGACCCCTCGATGTTTTCCGCCTTCATGTGTATGTTCGTGAAGGTCGTGGTATTGAAAATGAGGGTATGTCGGTTGAGGTTCAGGTTTCGGCTTACCATACAACCAACCCAGTAAAAAACTACAGACAACGACCAGCACACTCACTGTGATTGCAATTCCTAATTTCACTTCAGTTCCTCCATGGAATGTGACCTCTCGTGAGATCACGGGTAAAAAATCTACGTTAACCGCATCGCTGACACATAGGACGATGCGGGGCGTTTTCATTTTACGAATTGGACGGGGTACCGATTAAGTTGCTAATTAATAATCCAATCAACCGCATCCGCAAGTGCGATATCTAGCCTTGGCTGCCATTCGGTCAAAAATTTTAGAATATTGCTGTGCCTAAGGTACACTCATAGACTGTACATCTATAGAGCGGAGGACAGATAACTATGAAATTTTCGATGTTGGTCCTGGGTATCCTTGTACTTGCCTGTCAAGGGTGTAGCGAAACAGATACCCGTGAATCTCTTCTTGTTGATGGTGGGACATCCTTATCTGGAATTGTCATTGATATAAACGGAGATCGGGTTGAGGATCTTCCACTCTTCGTTCAATATGTCGAAGTGGATATAGATGGATCTGAGGCAACTTCCGGCTACCTACAAAACAACACCGATACAACAGGGCATTTCTCTTTTTCAAACGTTACACCTGGACAGATCCAATTTCGGCTTGTCCCTGAATTCACGCCCCAGGAGTTGACCCGCTACCGCCTTATCTCTGTCAAAATCGGTGAGGTCCTTTACTATCCAAATGACCTTTCCGCCCCGCATTATACAGATTACGTCGCCGCTTTTTCTGTAGCTGCTGGCACGTCCTTAGAGAATATCGAGTTACGTGTCAAAGAGAAAATGCGGATTCGGGCGAAAGTGACATTCAAAAACGGAATGCCACTCGCCAAGTATCCACTCTATCTTCGCACAGATTTTGATGGACTCAAACGCGGCAGTTACGGCTCCACAACACAAATCCGTACAGATATTGATGGATACTTCACGCGCTATGTCGCCAGAACCGGATACTACAGACTTACCATAAAATATCAGGGACTCACCGCGGAGTCCGAGAGGTTCCTGCTCAATGATGGCGAAAACCGCGAAAACCTTGTGCTGATGTATGACTCTCATCCTGTCCCAAGATTCTTCACCCCAGGAGACTGGTGAGATCACTAACACGAGGAGAGTCATAAAGTTTGTGGTAAAAATTAGCAGTCGGTAGCCGATGGAAGTTGGCAAGTGTGCGAAAGTTGGCAAGTTGTCAGCAGAATAGCAGTTAGAAGTTTGTGATGGACCCTAAGTTATCGTCACGTTTGCAGAGCGTCACGCTGTTATCACGACGGGTATAGATACCGTAGCCGGTTTCCACTCTTAAGCGTATGAAAGGAGATCTCTCATGAAGAAGATTTGGATGTTATTTTTCTTAATGGCTATTTGCTTTACAGGGCAACCCGTTGAGAGCCAAGATGTACCCGCACAGTTTTCGATAAAAGTGGTTGTCGATCTTGAGGATGTTCTCTTCGCCGAGGATGTTGTCCACGTCAAGAGCTTTGTCGATGATATCGAGGGTAGCGAGAGTTTTCAGGAAAAAATGAAAAAACATATCCAAGGGGCTGTGGAATACCGTCTCAGAGAGTTGGCAGATGTTGAAGTTGTTGAGACATCGCCATCATTTGTCCTGCGTATAATTTTGGTTGGACCCATACGTACGGATCGAAGCGCGATTGACGACATTCCGACACCTGATAGTTTATCTTATTTCCCCGAAGCGTATAAAAGAGGAATAGCCTTCGAATACATCAAAAGAGAGTTGATTATTGCCTTTTTTGTCCTAACGAAATCGAATGCGGATGCTCACGACTTTATTGAATGTGGTGTCACATCCGGCGAGCTGCTTCCTAATATGATGCCGTGGAGCATCGTTAGGTCGGTAGACAGGGCACTCGAAAAGTTCCGATAGAGGCTTACGATGAGCCACGTGTGCTCATCAATTTCGAGCACGTCAATAGGATCGACAGCTCAGGGCTCAGTGCCCTCATGGAGGCACGTGTCGCTGCAACCCGCAAGAAAGGGCGTATCGGGGTTATCAATGTCGGCAAACACATCAAAAACCTGGTCGCACTGAATCGACTGGTGAGTCTCTTCGAGTGTTTCGACGACGAGGATGCCGCAGTCTTGGCACTATCGTCATAGCATCTAATGTTAGTAGTAGGTAAAAAGGGGACCGGTTTTATCGGTCTCCTTTTTTTATGCGACGCAATGTTCCTATCACACTGGTGTGAAATGTCGGCAAACATATCAAAAATCTGGTATAGGAAGAATCGCGATCAGGAGATCGCTCCTACAGAAGATATGGTCAAAAATTATTTAGCGGATCAACGTCACGATTACAGAATCCTGTCCCTCTGCATAGGGAACATCCCATTCAATGAAATCGCTGGCTTTGACGCGACCCGCGCTGCACCGATATGAACCCGATGGCAATCCACGCACCGAGATATGCGCACATTCCGCATGCTTGGACGGCTTCGACAAAACGAGTTCCAACTGTCGCAAATCTTTCGTGAGTGTCGCCTTCTCAATTCGAGCCTTCACCGTCTCCACCGACACACCGAGCGGTACAAAGGCAACCCTGACCCCCAACCCATCCTGCGGGACGAGGGTGTAAGCGTGCGCCATTTCAGAAACAGCGCATCCGTAGCCGACAAGCCCGAAATCCGGATCTTGGACGAGATAGGATTTCAGCATGCTTAAGTTGCCGTAAAGCCCCATCCCGACCTCACCAGAGAAACAGCCGTTCCGATAGTAGTTGTATTCCAGCGCCCCCTTCTCTGGGGGATTGAACCGCCATTCCCTACCGTTGTAACCCTTCCCAGATGGATCGACACAACTCCAGACCGCCAAGGTCGCGCCGTAAGCCTTCTGCAGGAAGTGTAGATCCCCCGTCTGCTCATATCTATCGAAAAGTGGACGTGCCATTAGCGGCGTTGGGTAGCATCCGATGTATCGCATGTTCGTGCAGTAGGAAAACCACATCGGCGTGGCATCGCGACTTGCGAGGATCGTCGCCACGACACGCTTTTTTAGAGATTCATCGTCGGCGACCTGTGCTAAATAGTACAGTGCCGCTTTCGAGGCGTGATCGAAACAGTACTCCGATGCGAACGGATATTCCTCCTCAAGAAAAAACGGAAGACAACTCTCAATAGCCTCTCGAAGTGTCCGGTATTCAGTCGTCATGCCTTCCGTCTTCAGCGATCTCAGGAGATGCGCCAGAATCGGCGAACCCATCGGTGCATGCGTTTTGGACATGTTGCCGCGGTGGTAGTCGATGTAATTCTTCGTCTCATAGACACTTTCATAAGTAGAATCAAGATAAGAGGCGAGTGCAGTGTTATAGGCGAGGTTGAGATACCACAACGGTTCGCGACTCGTTTTTATCCCATGCAACGTGGTAATCCGATACATCTGATAGTAGATATTATAGACGTGCGGATAGTTATAGATACGCCAGACGTAATCCCATCGCCGCCACGAACCCGGTCGGAGTCCGATAAGCGAGTTCAGCACCTGAAAGTTGTCTTTGTCCTGTAGCTTCCCATAGAGAAACTTCTCGATGAATTCGTCGAGAGCGTGGATCTCCTGTTCGTCGGGGTAATAGGCGTTCTTCCCGGCGAGGAATACGGGTGGCGCGAAACATCGGTCATCGCTACCCCCCATATCAATCGAGCCACAAGGTGCCTCCTCCTCCACGATGAGTCTTTCATCCTCGTTATTCCAGATACGAAAACTGTAGTGACAGAGGTCGTCTGGATCTTCGACACGCTGATTTTCCACAATGAATTTGGCGCGCGCCTTCATCAAGGTCTCTATCGCCGCGATACCGTTGAACAATAGATGTGTCCACTCGCCATCGCCATAGCGGATTGTCACCTTCTGTTCCCCCATCGCAGTGAGACGGACGGTATACGTGTAGCGGTCACCCATCACTGCTACGGG
>JGI24796J26693_1000748_pt1 | contig 20522 bp, 15 predicted proteins | sample PinacodermFT_FD_26693 | JGI IMG/M metagenome (IMG submission 26693)
CGCCAGCGGCAGTCTGAGGCTGACACGAGATCGCATTCCGTTAGGTTCGCGACCTAAAGGTGATCGCCAGGAACCGACTGACCGTGATCGGGACGTGCTCGTCTCCGGTCGAGGTGCGGAAACGCCCTGCAGGGTTCAGAAGGCTGCGGCTGTGTCGGCCACCCGCACCGGAGTCTCGCCGCCCCGAGACGCCTGCGAGAGTCAAATGCCCGGGCCAGCGTTCGGCCCGCCGCCTTCGACGGCGGCCACGCGGGCGATTTGATCGGCTATTGCCGCTGCGGCATGGATTTTGATCCAAACAGCATTTTCCTTTTCCGTCCTGGCTCGCTAGTGGCTGGAGGGGAATGGCAGGAATGTCTGGCGGCCGGGCCGGCACCCCCCGTTCTTCTGTGATCCGGATGACGATCATGAGACTCCGGTTTGAGGCATGGCAGTCCCGCAGCCCGATACCGCCCGAGGGGGGATCCGGCTTGGTCTTCGCCTGCCTGCGCGCTTCGACATCCTAGACCCGCTGCCGTGCTTCGGAGCAACCGTGGTGACGAACCTGGACACTCGTAACGAGGTCCAGGCTGTGCTTGACGCCGTCCTGCCGGAGTTCCTGAAACCCGCCGAGGCCGCCGCCATCCTGCGATTGAGCAGAGGAGCTCTCGACCGCTACCGGATCACTGGCGGCGGGCCCGCGTACTACATGTTCGGCACTGCCGTCGTCTACGCCCTGGCCGACCTCGCGGACTGGGCGGCTGCGCGGCGATATCGAAACACCTCCCAGTTGGACCCGCTCTGATCGGGGCGATGTCATGCCGGGATTCGTGCCACCGGGACAGCTGACGATTTCGCGTCGATCCCGCACGTCCGCGCGCCCGGACCGGCCCCGCCCTGGGCACCGCATCCCCCGACGGCCCTGCCCGGGCCACGATTGGGGGCCGAGCGGATGAACATGATCGAGGCCGAGTTTCGGGGCGCCATTTCGGATTATCTCGGGCGCGCCGCGATGAGCGGCCGGAAGCTCGGCGAACTCGCGCTTGGCGATCCCAAATTCGTCCCGAACCTGAAGCGCGGCGTTTCACCGGGTCTCGACGCGGTCGACCGGGTGCTTCGTTTCATGGACATTGCCCCTATCGGTCCAAGGCTCCGGCGCGAGCTCGAGGCGTTCCTCGTCGTCACCAGCACCAGGCCGACCCTGCTCGGAACCGGGGCCATCGGGAAATCCTCGTTCGTGCGGGAGCTCAGGAGCGGGGCGTCGCCGACGCTAGACAACGTCGAGCGGGTGAGGTCCTGGATGCACGGCGCCGCGGATGAATTTCAGCGCCTGGGCATCGCCTGGCTGCTCGCAAGCGATGTCACGGTACCGCCCTACGGGCTCGGCGCAGCATTCGCGCCGTGGACCGAGGAAGACGCGAGGATTCGGAAGCTCGACGGCAGGACCTTTCTTCCCGAGCGCGAGGCCGCCGCCGTCGTCGGGCTCTCATACCGAACGCTCAGCCGCTACCGGGTCACCGGCGGCGGTCCACCGTTCCACAAGTTCGGGTACCGGGTGTTGTACGCGCGTTTCGACCTCGAGGCGTGGATCGAGGCGAGGCTTCAACGAAGACTCGTCGGCGCCGCCTGACGGTGTGAGACCCGGGCGCATGAACGCATTGAAAGGATCTGCGCAGACGCGAAGCCGGCGTCCCGGCTCCGTCCCGGTGCGGCATGCCGGCGGGGTCCGCGGCTCATGCCTCCCTCATATCCGCTTCAGCTACCGGCTGAACCCGACCGGAGTAAGTTTCCATGGCGACACTCGACGATCTCATCCGACAGGCCGTTGAGGCGTACCTCTCGCGCTCGCAGATGAGCGAACGGAAACTGGGCGCGTTCGCGGTCGGCGATCCGGCGATGGTCCCGCGCCTCATGAGCGGAGGCTCGATGAGGCTCGACAAGGCCGACCAGCTGCTCTGCTACATGAACGAGGCGCCGATCGGCCCCGGTTTCGTCAGCGAGGTCGAGGCGTTCCTGTCCGAAAGCGGAATAGGGCACCGCAGGTTCGGGTCCCTTGCCGCCCGGAACCCCTTGTTCGTCAGAAAGCTCAGGACGGGGGCGTCGCCCCGGCTTTCCACCGTCGAGCAGGTGCAGGCGTGGATGCGCGCCAACAGGAGCGCGTTTGAGCGCACGCCTGGCGCCCAGGATCAGGGCGACGCCGAGCAGTCATCGCCCGATCGCTCCTCCGATCCGGATCGTCACGAGGAACCCGCCGAGGCGCTGGCGGCCCCCTCTTCGTTCGACGACACCCGCCACCGCGGGACAACGGTGTACACGAAGGACGGTCCCCAGGTGATCCTGACGACCCGCGAGGCCGCGGCCCGGCTCACGCTCGCAACCCGCACGCTGGAGCGATATNGGGTGAAAGGCGGAGGACCGCGCTACCTCAAGATCGGGGGGGCCGTCCGGTATGCGCGCCTGGACCTGCTGGAATGGGTGCTGACGAAACGCCGGGACGGGACGCCCGAGGGGTAGGCCCGCATTCCCGGCCCGGAGAGCCCGCCGCACTTCGGGGGGCACGATTTCCGCTGCGCCGACGCCGGACTCGGCTTGGGCCGTCCCCGCCGGCAGGCTGCGGACACTCGTCGGCGGACGCCTGTATCGCACTCCGGCCTGGCTCGGTTTTCCGGACTTGGCCATGGCGTCGCTTCCCTCGGCCCATCCGGCTGGTCGATCCATGCTTTACCTGGACTGGAGAGTATGATATAAAATCTATAAAAAGACACATATTGTTCATTGGTTACATATCAATGGCGAATACAGGCACGCAACGCGACCAGGCGATCGATCTGCTTCAGGCGAAGGGGATAGCGCGTCTTTCCGAATTCACGGATGCCGGGATCACCGCGGCCACTGTCGGCAGAATGGTCCGCGCCGGCGAGGTGAACCGCCTCGCGCGCGGCCTCTACCAGCTGCCCGACGCGCCGCTCGACGCCAACCACAGCCTGGCCGAGGCCGCAAAACGTGTTCCCAGGGGCGTCGTCTGCCTGGTGTCCGCGCTGGCCTACCACGACCTGACCGACCAGCTTCCGCGCGCGGTCTGGATGGCGATCGGCACCAGCGACTGGATGCCGAAGGAGGGAAGGCCGGCGATGCGGATCGTACGGTTCACGGACGCGCTTCTGACCGACGATGTCCTCACCGTGCCCATCGAGAATGTTCCCGTGAAGGTCCGGCATCGCCGGAAGGTCGGGCAGACGGTCGCGCTGGAGGGCCTGCAGGAGGCGCTGCGGCAGCGAAAGGCGAGCCCTGCCGAGATCGCCCGGCACGCGGAGCGCGGCGGCGTCGCCACGATAGTCCGACCGTATCTCGAGGCACTCACCGCCAATGCCTAGGAAGGTCAGCAACATCGGGGCCTCCGTTCGGGCCCGTCTCCTCCGGGTCAGCAAGGAGAAGGGCCAGAATTTCGATCTGATCCTCACGCACTATGCGATCGAGCGCCTGCTCTATCGCCTCGCGCAATCGCGACACGCCGACCGTTTCGTCCTCAAGGGCGCCATGCTGCTGATGACGTGGTTCGATGAGCCCTTCCGTGGCACACGCGATCTCGATCTCCTGGGTTACGGCGATCCGGCGCCGGACGCTGTTCTGGACGTCTTCAGGGAGGTGCTGGGTCAGGAACAGCCGGATGGGGTTGTGTTCGACACCGGCGCTGCTCGAGTCAGCCGTATTCGTGAGGAAAACGAATATGGGGGACTCCGCATGCGGGCGACCGCAGACATTGCCGGCGCTCGCATCGCCGTCAATGTCGATGTCGGTTTCGGGGATGCGACCGAACCCCCTGCCGAGTGGCTCGACTACCCGGTCCTGCTCGACATGCCGGCGCCGCGGCTGCGCGGCTACGCCAGGGAGACCGTGGTTGCCGAGAAATTCCAGGCCATGGTGGATCTCGGCATGGCGAACAGCCGGATGAAGGACTACTACGACCTGTGGATCATCGGCCAGGCCTTCGAAATCGACCGATCGCGTCTCGCACGGGCGATATCTGCGACCTTTGCACGGCGGAGCACGACGATTCCGGATGCGGTTCCGGACGGGCTGTCGATGGCGTTCGCGGAAGACGCCGTCAAGCGCCAGCGATGGGAGAGTTTCAGGCAGGATCTGAATGTCGACCCCGGGCCGCTCGACGGCATCGTCAGTGCGCTCGAAGCCTTTCTGATGCCGGCTGCAGCGGCCGCCCGCGACGGGGTTGGGTCAGAGGGCGATCAATGATTGTTGTTTGACGTCCTCGCATGACCCCTCGGAACGGAAGCAAGTCAACAGGTTGCCGCGCCGATCGGCGATGAATCTGCGCGCCGATCAACAGTCATGGGCGAGCTCCGGAGTGCGGAAAGACGGCGTACGACCCCGCTAGCAGGAACGTAGCGCTAGTCCTGATTCGGTCTCATAGGATCTACGGCGACAAACTAGCGATGCGCCAGTACATTCTTGTTTCGACATTGGTGCATCGTTCAACAGACACGTAGCAGGGAACCTGTCCATGACATGGGAAGCCATCTGGGCATTACCGAACATAGACTTGGATGAACCCGTCGACAGCGCGACCTTTGCTCTCGCTCCGCCGAGTGATCCCCGCGTACAAATACTCACCCGAACATATCCAAAATTTCGAGCCTTTCTCGGACGATCTCAGGATACTCACCGAAGTCCTATAGCACCAACATTAATTCTTCGGCGAACCAATATACCAGAATCCCTTAGAAAACATGAAGCCGCTGCCAGCTTCCGAGATCTGATTGTTGCCTCTACAGTGCCTCTCGCAAGATCATTGGATATTGTACACGACAACGCCCTGGATCGGGTCCGGTACTCCAGCTTTCTCTGGATCTATCCCTGGATGCTCGATCGAGACTACGACAACATAATCGCCCATACGCCCGCTATATTAGCACTTCACAACGTCAACCAGTTCCGGGGACATTCATCTCCTGATCTGTCACGGGCGACATTGCACAGACGCCATTTTGATGAACCTCTATTGCAAGAGCTGCTCAGGCGTTTGAGGGTACGATACGAATCGGCAAGACCAGATTGGACTGATGTCGCGCTTTTCCGATCCCTGAACATGGCCAACCAAGCATCTCTCATTCCTGCGGGAGCCGATGCTGTCATACACGACTACGGTAGAATGGCTGCGCTATGGACTTCGGCATTTGAGATCCTTGTTCATCCTGGAAGCAATGGCCAAGCTAATTTAGGTAGGGTACTCCAGCTTCTTCAGAGTACTCATTGGGTCGACAAGACTCTTGGGTATCGTAGATATCCAATAACAATTGGACGAGAAGTTGGACGAAAAAATCTAGCTTGTTGGGTCTACAAGCACCTTCATTCATGCAGAAACGCGTTTCTTCACGGCAATCCAGTCACGCTTGACACTCTACGACTTCCAAAGTCGGGACGATTTCTTCCATCCCATGCTGCTACTCTATATCGCCTCGCACTTACAGCTTTCCTGGACTTGGAATGGAAGGAGCCAATACCATCGACAGAAGACCCCGAAATACTCGCCAACTATGCGAACAGAATGTGGGAATTCAAGGCGCCACAAATCGAATGCGAGAGCGCACTAATACTTTCCCGGGTCTCCATTGAGGAGCAACGGCGTGATCGAGAGAATAGAATAGCGCAAGTGCGACGTGGGGCGCGGGTTCAGTAAGCGGTGTCCCGTGTACCGCCCCGGGTTTCCCGGAGGCTCCGTCTTGTGAGAAGGAGGAGCCGTTATGGGAAGACATTCGACACGTTATCCGGCGGAGGTTCGCGAACGGGCTGTCCGGCTGGTTTTCGAGCATCAGGGCGAGCATGGCTCGCAATGGGCGGCGAAGTGTTCGATCGCGGCAAAGTTCGGTTGCACGACCGAGACGCTGCGGCGGTGGGTTCGTCAGGCTGAACGAGACAGCGGCGCCAAGTCGGGCATGACCAGCGACGATCGTGCTCGGGTCAGGGTGCTGGAACGCGAGGTTCGCGAACTGCGCCAGGCGAACGAGATTCTGCGCAAAGCCAGCGCCTGGTTGGCCAGGCGGAGCTCGACCGCCCACTCAAGCGATGATCGCCTTCATCGACGAGCATCGCGCTGTCTATGGGGTCGAGCCGATCTGCAGGGTTCTGCCGGTCGCCCCATCCACCTGCCGCCTTCATGGCGCCAGACAGCGCGATCCGTCATTGCAGCCGGATCGCGCCCGGCGTGATCTGGTGCTGATGGAGGAGACTGAGCGCGTCTTTGAGGCGAACTACTCGGTCTATGGCGCCCGCAAGCTCTGGCGTCACCCTCGATTGGGTCGACTGGTTCAACAATCGCTGCCTGCTCGGCCCCATCCCGCCCGCTGAAGCCGAGGCAAATCACTATGCCGCCAGCGAAAAACCTCGATATGATTGCATGGCTCAAACCAAACTGGTGCCGAGAAACCCGGTGCGGTTCACCGAGCTCCGGTTCCTAACAAACCAAATAAACGATCCACGCCATGGGCGGGGATGGACTCTATTCACCCTCCTTGATCGTCGCCATTAGCCGTGCGATCTGGTCATGATCAATGCCATCTCTTTCGCTGGATGTGAGCAAAGTTCCGTTTTCTCCACCACCTTCTTCCACAGGAAGGACATCGTTCTTGCGGTACCATTTCAACTTCGCCTTCCACTTCTCCTCATATTTGGCAACACCGAGCATCCCGAGATGTTCCCAATACCACGTGATGCCTGTATCGGCATCTTCTATCGTAAAATCAGGATATCGTGGTGTTCCATCTGTTCCGATGAATTCTCGTTCGTACTCATAGACGATTCCTGCTGTCGCAAGCTCGTTTGCGATGATAACTTCCGACTTTGAGATCATCAATTCGCCAAGACGCGAGCGATGAATATGCTTATTGTCGTAAATGCGCTGCCCGACCCGGACTGGCTCGGGGGCTTCGAACAGGTTCGTAAGGCGGCGCGAAGTGTCTGACAGATGGCGATAGTCTAGAAATTTTCGAGCTTCACCTAGACACAACAGCACAAGCCGGGTGTTCTGCCGGGTCAGTGCGGTGTAGAGTAGTTCCCGCGAAAGGATACGGCACGGATTGGGTAGCACAGCGAATACAGTCTCGTATTCACTCCCCTGCGCCTTGTGGACCGTAAGTGCGTAAGCCAATTCAAGCAACCGTTGATCTTCATCCAGATCGCTCGGCCAGTAGGTGTACTCGTAGCCCGGCTGCGATGAAAGTGTTACCCTGAGTTGGTCTAGGCTGACCTTGCTGCCTCGCTTCTTGAACGGGCCGGTGACAATCCCGATCTCTCCGTTAGCCACGTATTTCAAAGGCTGTGTGCCGTCTCTGGGCTCTTCAGGGAATACCCAGCGGCGACGGTGATTACGTAGATTGATGACTTTGTCACCGTAGACAATCGTATCGGCTCCCATTGGTGTTGGGATCTTCGCGTATCGGCGGTCCTCAGGAGTCGCGAGCTTCCGCATTTCTGACCGGAAACTCCGCTGGATCAATCGGTTCAAGATGACGATTCCGGCGGCCTCGCCTTTGATCGGGGAGAGCACCTGCCAGCCGTCGGCCGCGGGGCCCGAAGACCAGAAGTTGAAATAGACATAATCGCCACTCTTGATGCCGCCCAAGGCATTCAGAGCAAACGATTCCTCGAGGTTCTCCGCATCCAACTTGAGCTCTTCAGCGATTACCTGAGGTAGCAATCTCTCCAGTTCCCTAGGAGAAGACCAGGAGCATATTCGCAGATGCGGGCCGCAATCTCCTTGCCTAAGCAGTCCGATGATTGAATCATCAGCCACACCGGTTGCCCGGCCACTGAACTGTTCCGCGTATTCGAGATCTTGTCGATGCGGACCCTTCTGGCGGCTGCCAATCGTCAGTTCCGCATAGCCAGTGGCAATGCGCGGCTCCCCGAACCGAAATTTCGTTGGCGTAAGGAGCTTCACAATGTCAACGAAGGGTCGGCCGGCACCGATTGGAGGGAGTTGGCTCGGATCTCCCACAAGCACGACCCTGTCCACAGCACCCAGTGCATCTATCAGTGCAGCAAGCTGCTCCTCGGTCAGCATTGATGCCTCGTCCACGATGACAGTCTTATAGGTCGACGAACGTTCGACGTTGCCGATAACTCTATATCGCTGTGTTGCTTCGTCGTACCGCATTGGCCGCAGAAATTGAGCGATAGTACTGGCATCCGTGCCGGTGGCCCTCTGAAGGCGAACGCGCGCCTTACCGGTCGGTGCGAGGAGTAGCACACCACGTTGTTTGATCGGTGGCGCGTCGCAGAGGAACTTCAGAAGCGTTGTCTTCCCCGTGCCTGCGGCACCTATTAGAACCGAAAATCGCGCAGCCGATAGTTCTCGCAGAGCTGCAGACTTCTCGTGACGGCCTTGGTCTTCAAGCGAGTCCTTGGGTGACGGTACATTTTCGAACTCGTGGTCCAGTCGCTCACGCCAATTGATGTCAACTCTTAGACGCTTGCCCATCCTCACGCGTTTGCGAACCATGGTCGCAATCACGTTCCGGGATACATCGAGACGGTCGAGTTGATATGCTGGCTTACCGTCTTCAAGGTTGCACGACACAAGGGCAGGGCTAAGTCTGTCACTGTGGATCTCATACAGGTCATCTGTAGCTGGTAGGGCAGGACTCAGGTTCATCTCGCGAATCTTCGTGATGAGCTCTTCACGCGCGAGCAGTGTATGCCCCTCGTCCGCCGCGCCCTCTAGGATGGCGGCCGTCGCCGCCCGCAGGCGCCGGCCATCCACGGGTCCCTTCATTGCTGAAGGATCCGCGAGCGGGTGAACAGTCGCAACCGCGCTGTCGGGAAATATCCCTTGGTCAACAGTTCGGAAGGCGATCGGCGCAAACTGGAGTCTGTCGCACTCGTAAATCAAATAGGGATTTTTGAGGATCGCCAAGTCAGTAACTTCCTCATCGCCCATATGAAGGTGCGAGCGATTACGCGCGGACTGATCCCACCAACGCTCCGCCTGCTCGTCGTCGATGTCCAATCTGGCCAGCACTCGTGCCAGTGCGAGCCTCTTACGGGCGCGCTCGCTTGCGAGGTACTTCCATGTGTCGGCGAAGCCGCGGATCTGGGTCTTCAAGTCCGTTGGCAGTGTATTGGGATTCTTTACTAGCGCTGAAAGGACTTTCCACGGGTCCCCGTTTTCGCCGGCTGCATTCCAGCACTGGTACGCAAGCTGATGGCCGTACTCGACTCCCATGGCGCAGAGGACGGACCCGAGCCCGGGATATGGTCCACGTAGCTTCCAAAGCTCACCCAGACGGCGGTCGATCCACTTCAGTTGCTGCGTCCAGTCACCCCCGAATCGTTCACTGTACTTGGAAAGGGCCGACTTGATTGAAAGCAATGCGGAAATTGCGGTTCCCGTCGATACGTGCTCGCTGGCATACGAGAATTCCTGGCGGTACTCCTGTGGCACGACCGCGAGGTATTCCTTCGGGTCTACGCTTGCATCATTCTCGCAACGATTGAGCAGTTCGTGATACGGCAGCAGGACGCCGTTGTCGCCATCCGGTCTGATGCTGTGGCAGACCGAGCGTTCCCAGAGATAGGAGCGCAGGCCATCGTGATCCTGCGAATCGTAATCCCACTCCTGAAGGTCGCCAATTTCCGTAATGTTTCCGACTCCGACAATTGTCCATTGATCATCGTCGGTAAGCGGCGTGCGTTTTGCGTAGGCGAAGATCAGGCTGTGCCCGGTCTCGAGTGCGTCGAAGAACGCATTGAGCAGGGCTTCTTGGTTCCTCGCACCCTGGATCCATGGTCTGTTTTTCAGCCAGGCGGGTTCATCCGGTTCGTACTCTGGTAGTGCTTCAATACCGTATCGTTGAGCTAAGGAGTTGCTGTCGATGTTGCCCTTCGTCCACTCCTTTCCCCAGGCGCGCTCCTTGAGCAGCCAGCCATAAGGTGTCGCCGCTGCGGAGTAAGGTGGATGTCTAAACGGCGTATCGGATATGTGGTCGTGGTGTTCACTAGTGTCCGAATAGGCGTGATGTGCGATTCGCAGCTGGGCACGCGGAGAGAGAAAATTCGCGCGTTCTGCGAAACAGGGTGGGGTCTCGTCCGTTGGAACCTGATCGAGTTGCTCACCGGCATGTTGTTCGTCGAGGTCATCGTTTTGCGTTGCCCCGATCCTGTTCAGCGCCAGGCAACTGACGTTGGATTTGGGAAACCTGCAGACGGTGCCATTCCAGCCAGCATCGTGCCACGGAACACGGACTGAAAGGTGCCGCAGGGGAATTCGCAAAGCCGTATTTTTCGATGTGTCTATCTTCTTCATCCTACCTTGTCTCATGGTATTGGGATCCGGTACCGTTGGATGAAAGCTCACTCTGGTTCAGTCGGCTTCCCCTCTGACCATCGATTTCTTCTTCGGCTGCTGCACTTTCCGCCGAAGGTCTTCTGCATGCACATGCCCTCCCGAACGTCCTTGCCACCCCGCACACCCTCGAGGCCGAGACGGTACTCGTCTTCGTTCCTGTCCTGTAGCCGCAGCTTGCAGCGTTTCTCCGGTGGCTTACCGGGATCGATCAGCCGGTCGTCGACAATGATCTACTCGGTTCAGCCGTCGCAGTCGCCCTCTGCACCTAGATCGGCCACCATAGAGGTGGGCATCGGCGACGAATCTGCGTGCCGATCAACGGGAAGAGAATGAGCCCAAGCATAGCATGGTTTGTTTAGTTCATGCCGCCACCGCCGTTGCTCGCACCGTCTCCAGGACCTGCATCAACTCATCCAGTTCCGCGGGCCGGAACAAGCCATCCGGTCCGCGAGGCGTGACGTCGGTGAAGGGGGATTCATAGAGACGATCAAGGGTAACAATGCCGTGTTCCGTAAGGTGATCGATGACGAGGTTCACGAACTCGATCTGGTTGGCCGAAAGTGATTTTCCGGCAAGGAAGGTCTTCATGGCATCCTTGGCGGCACTGCGATCCATGCCAACCAACGATCGCACGAACAATCCAAGTCCCTGGGACTCCTCCGCCGCACGTTGAAGCTCGTCGGCGCTACCGAGGCCGCTCTTGATGAGCATCCGCTCCAGCTCGGCGAGGTCGGTAGCGGTCAACCGTCTGTTCAATCTCAATTTTGCAATGGCGACGTGGTCCATGTGTTCGCGAAGAAACGCGCGTGTCTTGGCCAGGAACTTCCCGTAGTCCGTGCTAGGGGAAAGGCCGGGCAGGTCAACGTCGACCTCACCACCCATGAGGTCCTCGAAATCGGTGTAAACCGGTTTTCGTTGCCGCTTTTCGATAAACTGGACCAGGCTCCTGAGCCGGCGACGCAAGACCTCCAGCATCGGGACAGTGACATCGTGCCACCACTCGTCGGCCTGTACATCCTGGATGAGCGGCATCTGGGCCTGCACCATCGGAATAGCGGCCTTTTCCTCGAGCAGTCCGGCAATCTGCTTGACCCGATCGCACAGCCGGGCGAAGCCGGGCTCATGTCGCAGGAGGCTCAGCTGCAAGCTCAGCACGAGCAGGTCGAACCGCTTGGCCTCCTCGTTCTCCGGGTCCAACTCCGAAGGCAGCCCGGCGACCTCGTTCGAGAGCTCGGTCAGTGCTTCTGCCGGCAATGACACCCAGATTTCGGGTTTGGCGTATTTTTCGACGAGCCGGCGCCGTGGGCGTACCACGAAGTTGTCGAGGTTCATCGCCGCGACTTCGCACTGCAAGAGATCGGAGAGGGATCGGCGAACCGCGTCGTTCGTTTCTGGATCGCCGTACGTGGACGCGGGCTCCTTGATTTCATCCGATCCGGTTTCCCCGGCGCGATGGTCCAGCGTGGCAATCAGCTCCAGCCGCGCATTGAACAGGCGCTTGCCGAGTGATTCGATGACCGAGCCCTCGGTGGCCGGGATATCTTGGCTGAAATACTCGAGGTTTTGGCAGTAGTCGAAGATATAGAACAGCTCCTTGTCCTGGCCCGGCCCAAACAGATCGGGGCAAAGCCGCGTTCCGCGCCCTACCATCTGCCAGAACTTGGTCTTCGAGCGCACCAGCTTGAAGAAGACTAGGTTTGCCACCTCCGGGATGTCGATGCCGGTGTCGAGCATATCCACTGAGATCGCGAGGTGTGGGTCTTTCTCCTTGTTCGAGAAGCTATCGATCAGGCTTTGCGCGTACTCCGTCTTGAAAGTGATGACGCGAGCAAACGCGCCCTTGTAGTGCGGATAGTTGGCGTTGAAGCGTTCGGCGATGAATTCCGCGTGAGCCTGGTTCTTGGCGAAGAGGATGGTTTTGCCGAGCCGGTCGCCGCCAGCGACCGCGAGGCCACGGGTCATAAGGTGACCCAGCACCTTGTCCACGGTGTCCTTATTGAACAGCCACTTGTTCACCGCCTCGGCTTCGACACGGTCGGGGACCGTGCCGTCATCGTCCCATTCCAGCGCGTCCCACTGATCCTTTTCGTCTTCCGGCAGCTCGTCGTAGGTGATCCCTTCGCGCTGAAACTTGAGCGGCACCGAGACGGCTTTGGGGGACACAAGGAAGCCGTCGCGCACTGCCTCCTCCAGGGAGTAGGCGTCGGTCGGGACGCCGTCCTCCAGGTCGAACAGGCTGTAGGTATTGCGGTCAACTTCGTCCTTGGGCGTGGCCGTGAGGCCGACCAGCAATGAGTCGAAGTAGTCGAAGATCGCGCGGTACCTCTGGAATACCGAGCGGTGTGCCTCGTCGATAATCACCAGGTCGAAGTGGCCCACTCCGAAGCGCCGCTCGCCGTCCCTCGCCTCGTCGATGAGCCCCGTCATGGTCGGATAGGTTGAAACGTAGACTCGCCCCTCGGCGTTCCTATCGGTGACCAGATTGACGGGCGAGGCGTCGGGCAAGTGACGCTTGAAGGCATTGATCGCTTGATTCACAAGCGCCACCCGGTCGGCGAGAAAGAGCACGCGTTTGGCCCAGTTGCAGCGCATGAGCAGGTCGGAGAGCGCGATCACTGTGCGTGTCTTGCCAGCACCCGTCGCCATCACTAGCAGGGCCTTGCGGTCATGGTCGCGCTCGAACGCCTCCCCGATGCGGCGAATGGCACGTGTCTGGTAGTGGCGCTCGACGATCTCCGAATTAATAGTGGCTTCCGCCGGCGTGCGCCGCGTCTCCCGCCTTTGAATCAGCAGCTCCAGCTCCTCCTTCTTGTAGAAGCCCTGCACGCTGCGCGGTGGGTAGCGGGTGTCGTCCCAAATCCAGTGGTCATAGCCGTTCGAGTAAAAGATGATCGGCCGCTGCCCGAATTGGCGTTCCAGGCAATCGGCGTAGAGTTCAGCCTGCCGCTGCCCGACGCGGGCATCCCGTCGCGTGCGCTTGGCCTCGACGAGCCCGAGCGGCTTGCCGTCGTCACCCCAAAGGACGTAGTCCACGAAGCCTTGGCCCGTGGCATTCGGCATCCCGCGGACCTCGAACTCGCGATCGTGATCCTGATCTAGCGGCCAGCCGGCTTCCTTCAGCAGCAGGTCTATGAAGTAGTCGCGAGTCTCCGTTTCGGAGTAGTCGTGTGTGTCCGGTTGTGCGGCCGCTTCCTTCTTGGCCTTTGCCACCTCGGCTCGCAGGCGCTTGAGCTCCTCGTCGAGAGCGCCCTTGTTCGCGAGCAGCGTTGCGAGCTTCTCATCGCGTTCCCGGAGCCCGTCCTCGAGCGTCCGCAATTGCTCCGCAGTCTGCCGCCTGGTCGCCGCAGGTCGGGGCAGCGCCGCAGGATCAAACGCAAGTCCAGATGCCGGGCGCGCGGCGCGGGCGTAGGTCCGGGCAAACCAATAGGCCACGTGGAAGAGTTCGCGCAGCGCCGCCAGCGCGTCAGCCTCCGGTACGGCGCGGTGGCTGTGAACCGCCCGATTGCCAAGAGTGTTGATGACTCGGGCCTTGCTGAAAACCCCTTGGCCAGCGACCTGCTTGAAGCTCGGCTCGTGGATAAGCGCCGAGAGGTTGTCCCGATAGGGTAGCCGGAGCGCCTCGTCGTGCTTGTAGGCCCAGCTTACCGCCAGCTCCAACGTGCGCCGGGCGTAGAAGCAGGCCGTGCGAGGATCCCCATGCGCAGACGCCTCCGCACTCGCAGCTGAGTCAAACACCGCCGGCCATTCGCGCTGAAGGAAGGCAAACTGGCTCATTTCATGTCCCCCGATAAACAATGTCGGGGTTAAGTCCGTGGGCGAGGTATGGCGTGAAGCCGACGAGCAGGATCGACATCGCCACCATGTCGCGCATGTCAACCGCACGTAGCGCGGACTCCGGCGTCCCACCATGGCGAATACCTGGGTAGTCCGAGGCGAACCCGTAGAGGTTTTGCATCGCCTCTTTGAGTTTCTCGTGCGGCCAAGTGCCGACTTGATTGCAAATCCTACCCAGCGTGTTTTCAGTGACGCCGGGGACGGCGCGACCCATGGCCTCCAGGAGATTCATTTGCTTCTGGATGCAGGTCTTGATGCGGCGGTCGGAGCCGTCGTGCCGCAGATCCCGTACTGCATCCTCGAACTCGTTCATGAGTGTGTTGAGGTGCGGGTTCTGGTTGGTGAGCACCCGCAGGTCGCGTACGAGGCTCGCAAATACCCCAGGCAGAGTCGGGCACAAAATGCAGGGACGCCGCAGGTCGTAGCGCAGATTGAATTTATCGATGAAACCGGAGAGCAGGATGAAATAGCGATTCGTCAGCTCGTCGCCACCCATCTCTTCCAGCGCGTCGTGCATCGCTTCGAAGAAGCCGACGAGCACGCGCTCACCAGCGAAGTCGTTCGCGGTGGTCGCCTCGAATACTTTGCGGCTCTGTACAGGGTTGGCGATGATGTCGGCGAGGTCCTCGGTCGAAGGGCGCGGGGACAATGCCGGCTCGAGGGCGCGGTACAGCTCGCAGAAGATGTCCTCGGGGAGGCCTACTTCGTCCTCGGCCAGGGGTTGTTCGATAAGCGGTAGCCAAATCTCCCGGCACGTCTCTGCCCACACGCCGATGAACTCGCCCCGCATGGCTACAGCTCCCCTCGGAAGGCACGCTGCTGGAGAGAGGCGAATAGGGTGTCAAGTTCGGCGAAGTGGACTCGCTGGCTGACCTTCTGTTGCTCGATGGACTCAACGATTGCGGCGAAACAACGCTGCTCGGCGAGGGGTGGGAGATACATCTGTATCTTGACCATCCGCTTTAGACCCAAATCACGGTTCGCAATCCCATGCGTGTATCGTTGCGATTGCGTGTAACAGTAGGCTGAGTTCAGCATTGCCTCGATCCAGATCGGATGGACCTTGTTCACAATGGGTTTGAGTAAGGCAACATGAACCCAGACAGCGAACGGCTCGGAAGTGGTAACGCGAGCCGCAATCCCCGTCGTCCCACCCTTCGTATAGAGGATGTCACCGAACTCAGGCTTGCACTTCTTCCACTGTCGATTCGCCTCATCCTGATCGATGTACTTCAAATCCTCCCAGACAACCTCGCCGGGCTTGATGTGCCGCGTCGACAAGAATGGAACGCCACTTTCCGCGTAGGTTGGACTCACGTGCGGGCCGTCTTTTACGGCATGCACTATGTCGCCAACCACGCATTGCTCCCACCCCATCGGATTGGTAACGGGGTCGCCGAACATGTCGAGGAAGGTGGATTGGAGGAGGGTGTCGAGCTGGGCGAGGGCCTGGCGACGCTTGGCCCGCAGCGCGTCCGCCTTGTCCAGGATCGCAGCAATCCGTCGCTGCTCGGGGAGGGACAGGACGGGAATCTCCAGGTTGGCGACGGTCTCCCGAGTTACGCCTTTGATTGTCGCACCGCGCGCCAGACGCTCAAGGTGCGGTTGCTTCGTTCTGAGGAAGTGGACGAGGTATGAAGTATCTAGGCAATGGGGATCAGGTGTGATCGCCGTAATGTCCTGACTAAAACAGAGTTCCATCGCCGCTACCGCGACCTTGCCTACACTGGTGCGCGTGACCAACAGCACGGTTCCGGCGGGAACCCGGTTCGTTGCGGACTCTCTAATCGCCTCCTCAGTAATGAAGCTGCGCGCAGTGTCGGCTTGCGGACCGGAAATGTCGGCGCCCGTGATCCAGGGGACATCCCCCTGGTAGTAGCGAGCCACCCCCCTGCTGGGTGTACCGCCATTCAGGAAAGAGCAGATCGGGCCGAGTGTGGTCAACGCCTGAGCATCCCCCCCAACTCCTTCATTCCCTGCTGGATCTCCTCCTCTAGCTTCGCCAGGTCAGCGAGGATTTCCTTCGGCGGGCGGTGCTCGACAGCCTCGTGCACCACTTCCTTGTAGCGGTTGAGCGAGAGGTCGTAACCGTGGGCGACGATGTCGGCCTTGGGCACGCAAAAGCTCTGCGCGGTGCGCGGGCGCTCGCGCTCGCTGCCCGCGCGCTCTGGCCAGCGCGCGAGCACGTCGGGCAGGTTGTTCATCGCGTGCTCGTCCGCGGCGAACGCTGTGCGCGGCACGGCCCCGAGCTTGTCCTCGGACAGGAGTGGCGTGCGCCTGTCGTCCAGGCTCCAGCCGTCGGCCGTGACGTCGTAGAACCAGACGTAGTCGGTGCCGCCGGAGTTGGTCTTGGCGAAGAGCAGGATCGCGGTGGAGACCCCCGCATAGGGCTTGAATGCGCCGCCGGGCAGCGACACCACGGCGTCGAGCTTCTGGTCATCTACCAAGATGCGACGCAGCTCCTTGTGCGCCTTGCTGGAGCCGAAGAGGACGCCATCGGGCACGATCACCGCCGCGCGCCCGCCGGGCTTCAGCAGCCGAAGAAAGAGCGCGAGGAAGAGTAGCTCGGTTTTCTTCGTCTTGACGATCTGCAGCAGGTCCTTGGCGGTGTTCTCGTAGTCGAGGCTGCCGGCGAATGGGGGATTCGCCAGCACCAGCGTGTACTTCTCCTCCTCACCGGCGTGGTCCTGCGCCAGCGAGTCCCGGTAGCGGATGTCCGGGTTCTCCACGCCGTGCAACAGCATGTTCATGCTGCCGATGCGCAGCATCGTGTTGTCGAAGTCGAAGCCATGGAACAGGCCGCGGTGGAAGTGCTTGCCCAGCTTCGCGTCGTGCAGCAGCTTCGGGTGGCGCTCGCGCAGATACTCGCCGGCCGCGACCAGGAAGCCCGCTGTGCCGCAGGCCGGGTCGCAGACGACGTCGGTGGGCTGGGGCGCGGTGAGCTCCACCATCAGCCGGATGATGTGGCGCGGCGTGCGGAATTGCCCGTTCTGTCCGGCGGTGGCGATCTTGCCGAGCATGTACTCGTAGACGTCGCCCTTGGTGTCGCGATCCTCCATCGGCACCTTGTCGAGCAGGTCCACCACCTTGGCCAGCAGCGCCGAAGTCGGGATGGTGAAGCGAGCGTCTTCCATGTGACGCGCGTAGGTGGAGTCGGCATCGCCGAACTGGCGGGTCAGGTCGTCGCGCAGAAACGGGAAGACGTGCTCCCCCACTACGGTGAACATCTCGGCCGGGGCGAAGTGCTTGAAGCGCGACCAGCGGAAGTCGTCGTAGGGCCGGCCCTTGTCGTCCTCACCCTCCGGGAAGACCCGCCGCTCCATCGGCTTCTTGAGCGTGTTGGCCCTGTTCTCCTCCAGCGTGTGCATGTCGTCGAGCCGACGGAGGAACAGCAGGTAGGTGATCTGCTCCATCACCTCCAACGGGTTCGAGATGCCGCCAGACCAGAACGAGTCCCAGATGCGGTCGATTTGGCTCTTGATATTGCCAGTAATCATTGGAAGGAGCTTCCTGGTTTGGTTCCACAACGCGATGGTGGATTATTGTTGCGTAATATTGGTCGATGACGACCGGATCGCTGTACGGGCACTGGCGGGTTGGGAGGTGGCATATTCGTCTGCGCGGGCGTGCTGCGGATTCCTATTTTGCTTGACCGCCGGGGCGGTGCCGTTAGTCAGTCTCTCCCGGGTCTTGCTGTAGCGATCTCCGTGGTCGGTTTCAGGGGGCTGGCCGCAGGCCAGCCCGGTGCGAACGTAAGCGAGCCCTTGCCGTCATGCAAAAGCCTGTCGGGCGCGGGGCAAGCTCCTCCATTCTGCATGCCGCCGCCCGCCCCGGCGGTGCGGCCTGAGACGGCGCCGCAGGCGCCCCTGGCCCGGCCCCCCTCATTTGTCGTTGCCACCGTCGAGCGGCGGCGGCCTGTTGTGCTTGCGCTGGGATTTGCCCTTGAGGTCGATGCGATAGGCGTTGTGGACGATTCGATCGAGTACTTTGTCGGGGATCGTGGGTTCTCGTATCGGTCCGATCGAACCCTTGCACGGTTCTAGGGCTGCGAGGCGGTGCGTCAGACGGTCATGGTTGCCCTTGTCGTGGGCGCAGTCGAGGGCCGCGACCAATTCGGGGACCGGTCCGGACGGCCGCCGTTCTTGATACGCTTCCTCAGGAGCAGGGTGCGCGACTAAATTGCCCCGACGCGGGCTTCGACGAGCCCCTTGTCCGTCGGCCGCCCCACGCGCCGGCAACACGGCGATGCCGCAGTTCTGTGCGAACTCGCGGAAGCTCGGATTGAGCCGGGGCTCCGAATATGCTCGGCATCAGACATGACCGCCTTGATAGAACAAAACATGACAAAAAAATCATGGGGCCCGGTTGCCCGGCCCCCATGCCGGCCGGCTCTGCCGACCCCGGAGCACAATGCTCTGATGAGCAGCACCTTGCACCGAGAGCCTGGAGTGTCAAGCAGGGGCTCTTCCTAGGATGACTGATTGGAGTTCCGGTCGGGGGGATCCACGATACAGGTCCAACCTCTCCGCGATAGACCGGATGGCCGAAGGCAGCGTACCGGTTCACCGGCGGTTGCGCGCACCGCCTGTTGTTCGACCTCGTCGCCTGCCCTCTCGGAACGGAAGCAAGTTGACAGGCTGCCGCGCCGATCGGCGACGAAGCTGCGCGCCGATCAACAGTGAGGCGGCGCATGCGCCGCCTACAGACGCCTGATTGATGATTACAAAATGGTGTTGATTCGCTTCATTATCATACTGTAGGCGCCGTCAGCTTACCTGAGGCGCCGCATGGCGCAGCGACCTTGATCCTCATAACCTGAAGGTCGTAGGTTCAAATCCTACCCCCGCAACCAACAAAACCCCGTTATTCCAGTCGGATAGCGGGGTTTTTCTTTGCCCATGCCCTTGGACCATGGTTCTACCGTAAGCATACCGTAAGCGGAGTCAATGCACCGTGTGGCCCCGCTGCGGCCCCGCGTGGGCCATCACCGTTTGGCCGAATACTTACGCTCAGCGGGATATCGCGTCCCGGCCAGCGATGATCACATTCGCTCGCGATTTCTGGTTTCGCCGGTGCGGACAGCCGGCCGGTTTGCGTCTACGCGGTGGTCGCGTCCGGCGTCTTTGGCAGAGTCGTGCGGGTGCCCGGTGTCAGTTGGCCCCTTGGGGCCGCGCAGCGGCGCAAGTTGCCTGAGCAACGTCCCGGATCCCATAACCTGGGCGCCGAGCGCCTTCACTCGACTGCGCAATTTGGTGTCAGATGTGTAGACGAGCAACGCAGCCCGGTTAGGGTGTTCGCGGACCAGTTCCTCGATGCGGTCATCCGCTCCGTCCCTTCGACGATGTCCCGTGTGGATCGCGGTGAGGCACTCGGGCGACGGCGGCATGGCGGGAGGCTCCTTCCCATCGAACACGATTGTCCATGCGCCACCGTGGCGGGTCGCCAGCGGAATGATGTCGGCGACGAGCCGGCGCGCGGCATCCGCCCGGTCTCGCCACCAGCCGTCCGGTCGCGAGCCCATGACGTTGTTGCCATCGACGAATACCCTGGACTGCGCCGCCTGGGTCATGCCGTCATGCGGTTTCGCCGGCGTGCGGATTGCGGCTCCGGGGCGCGGCCCGGTCGCGGGTGGAGAAGGTCCCGAAGCCGGCAAGCGCGTCGCCGATGACGGAACGCAAGACGGTCACGACGCTGCCGCCGGTCTCGCGGCAGACGAACGCCCGGGCGGCGACCCGGTAAAGAGCTCGGTCTTGTTCACGAGGCGGTTTCCCCCTGAGTTGCGATGAAACGGCTGTGCCAATGCGCGCCGATGCGGTCCAATACGCCGTTTGCCGTGACCGCACTCGCACGAACGCGCGTTAGCGGGTGCGTAGTCGTCCCCGAACGGTATCACGGATCGGCTGCGAGGCAGCCGCCGCGGGGCCGGTGCGATTCCGACGGTGGCGAATCGCAAACATCAGCGCCGGCACCGGCCAGCCCCTGCCTAGAACCGCGATATCATGCGAATGCCGACGGCATGCTCGGGCGGAGTGCTGCGACTGGAGGGACTCACGCGCCGCCGCGCCTCGAGGGCGATTTCCAGTGCGCTCCCGTCCGGCGCGTCGCCGCCGCGCATCAGCCGCCAGCCGAGGATGTAGTCCCGGCCGGATTCGGAGAGGCCGACGGCGATCTCCGGCGTCGACGTGAACCGGCCGCCGAAAGCCGGGAGGCCGTAGCCGAAGCGGGCCTCCAGCCGCGGTTCCCTGAATGCGATGCCGGGTTGGTCCACGGCCGGCCCCGCCAGGGCCCCGCGCCCGAGCGGCGTGCCGGCGCCGGCCCGACCCGGGAGGCCCAGGGTTCGGGTCAGGCT